>Ga0209632_10000091_pt1 | contig 89798 bp, 83 predicted proteins | sample COG_10_FD_184754 | JGI IMG/M metagenome (GOLD analysis project Ga0209632, IMG submission 184754) | Pelagic Microbial community sample from North Sea - COGITO 998_met_10 (SPAdes) (version 2) | ecosystem: Environmental > Aquatic > Marine > Neritic zone/Coastal water | place: Helgoland, sampling...
ACCTTTTCCCTTTGCCTTGATCTCAATTTAGTAATTGTTAACACGATGAAAAAGAGCACCACGGGGACGATTGCCATGGTTGCCGATCCGGCCGTATTGAAGTGGTAACTCAAGGTAAGTCCAGCCCACACGGAGACCACTGCAATGATTGCGGCGGTGAACATCATGCGGGGGACTGTGCGTGAAATTAGTGCGGCGGTTGCGGGCGGACCCACAAGCAAACCAAACACGAGAAGTGTCCCGACTGACTGGTAACTACCAATTACTGCAGCAGCGATAAGCACCAACAGCGTCACATGTGTCCGTTGTGGTTTGAGCCCCCAGAGTTGCGCTTTTTCTTGATTAAAGGACAACGCAAGTAGCGGTCGGTAGAGCAGCGTTGCTGCAGAGACCACGACAAGTGCCAGGATTGCTTGTGTGACCAGATCTTGTGCGGTTACTCCGAGGGCATCGCCAAATAATATTGTGGTCAGGCTTCCGGAATAGGAATCAAGTCGAGAAATTATTACTACACCCAACGCCAACATGCCCACAAAAAGCAAGCCAATGGAGGTGTCCTCACTGAGGACTGTTTGTCTATTTACCAGTTCGATGGCGAGCACCATGACAAGTGCCGCGGCCGCTGCACCGATGAGTGGGTTGACATCGAATACCACAGCAGCAGCGACACCCGGGACAATTCCGTGAACAAAAGCGTCTCCGAAGAAACTCATGCCTCGTAGAACCAACCAAGTTCCCACAACAGCGGTCATTAGTCCCGCGAGGATTCCGCCCGCTAGCGCTCGCTGTTGGAAGCCGAGCGCAAACGGGTCAAGAAACCATTCCATCGGGTCAGCCTTGCAGACCCTGTGCGATCAGTGCCGCATTGGTGCGCATCATGTCAATATAGGTGGCAGCTGGCGAGTCTGGCCCTCCAAGGCTCCCGACGTAGAGAGTGACCACAGAAACGTTACCGCCTATCTCTGCGGCAACAGCGTCGGCCAAAGCAGAGGGCTCTGCGGTGTTCGCAAAAATTGCGGTCACTCCTTCAGCTTTGATGGTTGCAACTAGTGCAGCGAGATCAGCTGAACTTGGTGAAGCCAAGGTTGTCCCGGCGGGAATAACGGTTCCGGCAACCTCGTATCCATAAAGATCGGCCAAGTAGCCGAGTGCGTCATGGTCGGTAACCAAGATCCGGTTTTCTACCGGTATGGACGCCAAGATCTCCCGTACGTCACTTTCTGCAGCCTGGATCTGGGTGGCGGTTGTATCGGCGCAGGTGGTGTAACCAAGGTCACCGGTTATCTGAGTGAGCTCGGCTCCGATTAATTGAGCTGCGTCTGCCATTCGATTCATGTCAAACCAAAAGTGTGGGTCCAAGTCACCATGTCCGTGGTCGTCGTGGCCTTCTTCGTCGGAGTGGTCGTCGTGGCCGCCCGAACCGAACTTGATGGGCTCAATTAATACGGCAACTTCCATGACATTTGCACCATCATTTGCAGCATTTTCTAAAGCATCTGTTAGTCCGCTCTCCAAGCCCAGCCCGTTTGTAATCACTAAGTCTGCATTAACCATGGAGGCAATTTGATCCGACGAGGCCGAAAAGTCATGGGGATCTGCACCTACGGGCATCAGGACAGTAGTGGTGCCACCGGCACAACTAATAATGTTGTTGGCGACGTCACCGAGCATTGTGGTGGTAGCGATCACCGAAACGTTCCCTGTTTCAGATGGGGAAGGGGATTTGGAGGCCACCGAAGCTGTTGCTTCAGATTGCGGGGTAGTGGCGTCTGTGGGGCTAGTTGTCTCCGAACTCGAGCAGGCCGAGAGGACCAAAGCGGAGGAGGCTAGGGCGCTGAAGATGGTTAACTTAGTTTTTATCATGACCATAAATTATACTTAATGATAATGATTGTCAAATGCAATAAGATTAGAAGGATCCGCCGACTTTGAGGATCGCCAAACCACCGAGGGCACCAACAACCAAAACTCGCATAAAGCGTCGCCCCGGACTTAACAGCGGCCAAGATAGGGCGAGTAGCCAGCCCAAGAACGCCCCCACAATGAGCAAGAACACTGCGCCTAGCCACGCCCACGCGTCGCTCAGAATCAAGCCTAAAAGTAGTGAAGAGCCGAGACCGACAATGAGTAGCCAGCGGGGGGCGTTGGTTACCCGCGCGAGAACTGGGAAACTTTTACGTTCAAACGCGGCGCGGAGCGGACTTGCTGAATACTTCGGGGTGCTGGGAACTCGGGGTGCGGCCGGTTGATTCTTGCCAGATTGAAACTGTGGACCACCTGGGCCACGGACGCCGCCGTTACCTTTTGGTTCCTTCTTATTTCTGGCCACGGCCCTCCCTCTCAAAGGATTCTGAGCTCGAGATTAAATCCAAGCCCGCGCAAAATCCTAGTGCGCGTTAATGTTCGCATGTGAGCCTGCCAGATTTTATGAACATTCAAGCGAACCTGATTGCTGTCGTGGGGCAACTAATCGTGCCAGCAGCCGAACGGGATTCATTCGATCAAGGTTATGACCGCATGAGTGAGCTTTTTCGTGAATCTCCCGGTTTCTTGTCGATGGAACTGGGCCAGTCGACCGACTCGCTCGAAGTTCTGACGGTGATTCATAGGTGGGAGAGCGTAGGTTCCTACCGAAAAGCTTTGAGTCGCTACGAAGTCAAGGCTGAAGTCATTCCCTTTCTGTCCCAGTTTACGCGCGACTCGGTTACCGTGGAAATCATTAGTGACACTCAATCTGGCACGGCCAGAATGGGGGCGAGCTCACTCGCGTCGGATTCTGTCACCTTTGACCGGGGGAGTGTCCACGGTGAACGCTAAATTTGAAAACCTCTTCGATGCAGGTGTCGAACTTGGCTCACTTGTGCGCGAGGAACACTCGGAGCTAATTTCTGATGCTCAGATCGCGTGCGTCATGCCTAATGGGGTTCCGGTAGCGCTGGGTGTTGAAAGCGTGGTGGGAGTCCGGGATCTGTGTGGAATTCACCTCAGTCGCACTGTGGAAACCGTCGTACTCGATCCAAGCTTTGTAGCTGACTTCGATGCCGGCCGAGTAAAAGGCAGAAGAGTGATCTTGGTCGATGACGGCGTCGAGACAGGAACGGCGGCAAGAGTCTGTGGTGATTGGCTCAAATCTTTGGGAGTGCTCGAACTCGTATTAGCCGTCCCCGTCTGCCCACGCACAGCCATGAATCAATTGCAGTTCCTTTTTTCCAGCATTGTAACGGTTCAAGCGCCACTTGGTGCTCGATCATTGGCTTGGCATTACAAGGATTTTGACGTAATCGATCACGAAAGTGCGATCGCGCTCCTTGATGCGCGATCGAAGGCTTTGGGCCAATAAGGCCCACCGTTAGACTGCCGCTATGGATCGTGTTGACGCAGTCGTAAACCTTGCCAAGCGCCGTGGATTTGTTTTCCAATCCTCTGAAATTTATGGAGGAAGTCGCTCGGCTTGGGATTATGGCCCCAATGGTGTTGAGTTCAAAGAAAATATTCGCAAGCAGTGGTGGCAATCTGTCGTCCGTGAGCGCAATGACGTTGTCGGACTTGATTCCTCGGTTATTTTGGCGCCTCAGGTGTGGGAAGCATCCGGACACGTCAATGCATTTGTGGATCCATTGACTGAATGCAAAAACTGTCACAAGCGCTACCGGGCAGATCAGCTACTAGACTCATATGAAGAAAAGCACGGTAAGCAAGCAACCAATGGCCTGGCCGACCTTAACTGCGTCAACTGCGGGACAAAAGGCCAATTCACAGAACCGCGGGACTTCAACGGGATGCTGCGCACCTCCATTGGGGCGGTTGAAGATGCCGGTGCGGTGCACTACCTTCGCCCTGAAACTGCACAGGGAATTTTTATTAACTACCTCAACGTGATGACCGCCGCGCGTAAAAAGCCACCATTTGGCATTGGGCAGACTGGCAAGAGTTTTCGTAATGAAATCACTCCGGGCAACTTTATTTTCCGCACCCGGGAATTTGAGCAAATGGAAATGGAATTCTTTGTAAGGCCCGGTACCGACGAAGAATGGCACGACTACTGGCTTGATCAACGGTGGAACTGGTACGTGGACCTGGGCATGAACCCCGAGAACATGCGTCGCTTCGAGCACCCGCTAGAAAAGCTGAGCCATTATTCAAAGCGCACAGTGGACATTGAGTACCGATTCAAATTTGCTGGAAGTGAATGGGCCGAGCTTGAAGGTGTTGCAAACCGTACCGACTTCGATCTCAAAACCCACAGCGAGCATTCTGGAACTGATCTGAGTTACTTTGATCAAGAGTCCAGTGAGCGGTGGACTCCATACGTTATTGAGCCAGCAGCCGGTTTGACCCGCGCTGTCTTTGCATTTCTGTTAGACGCTTATGACGAAGATCAAGCGCCCAATTCAAAGGGTGGCGTGGATACCCGCACCGTGCTGCGTTTTGATCCGCGGCTTGCACCGGTGAAAGCCGCAATCTTGCCACTCTCACGTAACGCAGATCTAGGACCTAAAGCGCACGGCATTGCCGCCGAGTTGCGCAAGCGCTGGAATGTTGATTTCGACGACGCCGGTGCAATTGGTCGCCGGTATCGCAGACAGGATGAGATTGGCACTCCGTACTGCATCACGGTGGACTTTGACTCCCTAGAAGACCAAGCCGTAACCATTCGGGATCGGGACACCATGGCCCAAGAGCGCATTGGAATTGATGCACTCAATGATTGGCTCAGCGAGCGGCTTCCTCTTTAATTATTCCAGTTCTCGATGTGCTCGTCGGGTCGATCCAGGGGGCATGGAGCGGTAAGCAGACTTCCGCAGTCTGCGCATTGTGCGTCCAATAAATATCCAGCTATTTCATAGTCCTCAAAGAGGACTTTGACCACCATGACATTGCTGCCGCACGCGACGCACGCATTGGTTGGTATACCCCGTTGATCGATCGTCGTAGAACCTTTTGACTCCCGCCGACTTGGGTTGTTACGACGCACAGTTAATTGCCTGAAGGTTGAATGTCCGAAACGGCACGTTTGAGTGTTTGGCCGACAACGACACGAACGGCTTTGCGTGCGGGAATATCAAGTGGCGCTCCGGTCTGTGGATTTCGCCCGGCTCGCGCACTTCGCTCGATGACATCAAAGGATAAAAATCCAGGAATGGCGACTTTCTCCTGGCTCTTAAGTGACTCGATAACCACCGCTTGGATGCTGGCCAAGACTTGCTCTGCCGTGGCGAGGGGAACACCGCTGTGAGCTGCAGTGGCGGCGATGAGTTCAGATCGGTTCATGGGGCTCCTTAATAATAATGATTATCATTACTATAACACACGTGAACCTAGCGAAGCAGTTGTGCCCCAATTCGCTACCGTCTGCGTGTCGACTCAGTCACTCTCGAGAGGGTGCGTAGCCCTCGGACTCAATTCGACCAGCATTGCGTGGGAGAAGGAAACTTAAGAGCAGCCCAAGGAATACGAAGATCCCGGCAACAATGGAAACTGACTTAATTGCCGTGACGAAGCCGTCTGAAGCGCCGGCAACCAGTTCATCGCCATTGGGTTCGGTGGCCAATCCCACGATAGCCTGACCCGCACTGTTAGCAACAGCATTACTGACTTGCTCAGCTTGCGCTGTGGGTATCCCGCGATCTTCAAGGTGACCGGCAGTTGACCCAAGGGCAATCAGCAACGTGGTTCCAATCAACGCAGTACCAATTGCCGCGCCCACTTGGCGTGAAGTCGACTGGACAGCACTTGCTTGACCGGACTCAGCGATCGGTACTTCGGAAAGGATGACACCCGTAAGTTGTGCGGTGGCGAATCCAACGCCCATTCCGTAAACGAATAGCCAAGGTGCCATACCCCACCCGGTAATGGTGTCCGAAATGATGATTCCCAAACCCACGATTCCAATTACTTCTAGGACCATACCGATTTGCAGAACGCGCACCGGCCCAAGTCGTTGCGAGAGTGGCGCACCAGCTCCAGATGCGGCGAACGAACCCAAGGCAAGTGCCAACAGAATGAAACCGGTTTGCATTGCGCTATAGCCGCGAGTCGCCTGCAAGAACAACGGAATAGCGAACAGCAGACCGAACTCGCCAAGACTGACTACAAGCGCCACCCCGTTACCGGCACCGAAACTCCTTATGCGGAACAGGCGCAGATCTAAAATTACGACCTTGTCTGCGGCGATCCGTCGCTTTTCCACAATAACCATGATCACCAAAGCAAGAACACCCAGAACTCCTGCAACGAGAACGACGGAAACAAGGTCAAGTGGCCAAATCCAGCCGCCCACCGCAAATTCGGCTGTCGGCGCAAGCCAGCCGTACCTTTGCCCTTCGATCACGGCAAACACAATTCCGACCAGCCCCAAGGTGACCAATAGGGTGCCGGGAAGGTCAAAGCCTTTGCGTGCATACATATCGCGCGTCTCAGGAACAATTGCAATCACACCAATAATGACAACGATTCCGATGGGGACATTGATTAAAAATGCCCAATGCCAGGACGCGTATGTGGTGAGATATCCACCGACTAGCGGCCCGAGGGCTGCCATGCCACCAATAGTTCCGCCCCACACTGCAAATGCAACAGCGCGCGATTTGCCAACAAAGACCGAGTTAATGACGGAGAGAGACGCCGGCAAAATCATGGCCCCGCCAACGCCCTGAAGGGCGCGGGCAGTGATCAGGGTCATCGACGAATCTGAGGCGGCAACCAGCGTACTGGCCAGAACGAAAGTAATGACACCAATGTTGAGGAGTAGCTTGCGGCCGAAACGGTCACCCAAGCGACCAAAGAAAATCAGTAGGGACGCAAAAGTCAGCGAATATGCGGCGTTAATCCACTCCGCGTCATTGGTGGTCAGGCCAAGATCGGTCACCATGGTGGGGATTGCAACATTTACCACTGTTGCATCGAGAATAATCATGGCCACTGCGAGAGCTAGAAAGACCAACGCGACCCACCGCTTCTTGCCTTCTAACACCAGATTGTGGGTCGGTGGGGTGGCAGGACTAGCCATGATTCTCCTTATATTGTGGATACGAAACGAAGTCTGCCGTACGGAGTGAATTTTGCCGAGCCGGACATGCGAAACTTAGACAATGTCGGCCCAGCTCGCAATCGGATCCCATGTAGTTGATCCACCAGTAGTGCTAGCTCCGATGGCAGGAATCACTAATCGAGCATTTCGCAGACTTTGTCGTGAGGAAGGCGCAGGCCTTTACGTCTCCGAGATGGTCACTTCACGTGCACTGATCGAGCGAAATGAAGCGACCATGGATCTGGTGAGTTTCGCAGCAGATGAATCACCGCGGTCAGTTCAGCTGTACGGAGTTGACCCACTCGTTATGGCTAAAGCGGTCTCAATCATTGTTGATGAAGATCGAGCTGACCACATCGATATGAATTTCGGTTGCCCAGTCCCCAAAGTGACCCGCAAGGGTGGCGGTAGCGCATTGCCCTGGAAGCGTGATCTATTCAAAGAGATCGTAGAACGTGCGGTACAGGCAGCCAATGGAAAGGTCCCGGTCTCTGTAAAAATGCGCAAGGGAATAGATGCTCAGCATTTGACATACCTTGAAGCGGGGGAAAGCGCCGCGCGTGCCGGTGTTGCGTGGGTTGCTCTACATGGGCGAACTGCCGCGCAAATGTATGGAGGGCATGCGGATTGGGATGCAATTAGAAACTTGAAAGACCACTTACGTCAATTGAATACCCCGGTCTTGGGCAATGGAGATATTTGGACTGGATCGGACGCACTAGAAATGATGGCGCGAACCGGCGCCGACGGAGTAGTGGTGGGGCGAGGGTGTCTAGGACGCCCATGGTTGTTCTCGCAGTTGACCGCGGCTTTCGCTGGAGAAGAGTTACCCACGGAGCCACGACTTGGCCGGGTGCTTCAGATTTTGCGCAGGCATGCAGAGCTCCTTACCCTGGATTACGGTGAAGCAAAAGGCTGCCGCGATATGCGCAAGCACATGTCCTGGTACCTCAAAGGGTTCAGCGTTGCGCACACGGTTCGGCAAGCGTTGGGAACTGTACAAACCCTCGCTGAAATTGATGCGCTTGTGGCCCAGATCGATTCCGACCAAGCTTTTAACTCAGAAGTTGGATCAGGTCCGCGCGGCCGTACCTCGGGTTCGCGCCGGCCTGCGCTGCCCGATCGTTGGCTGGAAACCTGTGAATTGACAGCCGATGACCGTGTAAACGTGTCTTTAGCCGAACTCTCGGTCAGTGGAGGTTAACTTCAGGTTCTGCCCGCTGTTAACACTGCCCGTGCGGGTTGTCCGGGTGGCTGTTGGAGTTCGGCCACGATTGTGATCGATCCGACGCAATCTGCTAGGACGCTTCACTCACCTCAGAATATGTTGCCCGCCAAGCATTTGCGTTAGTTCGCCATTACAGATACAACGAGTGGGAATTGCCACGCATTGGGGTGGACAAGTAAAGTCACGTATGTGGCGATTGCGCAGGGTTACAATGAACAAGATGTTCAACGGCCGGTTCTAGAGCCCGTTAAAGAAGGTATTCGAAGTGCATTTGCCCGGGATCGCGCTCGCGTTCTCCACTCCGCAGCACTGCGTCGACTTGCCGCAAAAACGCAGGTTCAACTAGCCGGCGTCGCTGATTTTCCGCGCACCCGGCTGACGCACACCCTCGAAGTTGCCCAGATCGCCCGCGAACTGGGAGATGCTTTGGGCTGTGACGCTGATTTGGTTGAAGTGGCCGGACTTGCCCACGATCTGGGACACCCACCTTTTGGCCATAATGGTGAGGAGGAACTCAACCGGCTCGCAGACTCAATTGGTGGATTTGAAGGCAACGCCCAAACCCTTCGGGTGGTGAGTCGCCTTGAAGCAAAAGTATTTAATGAAGACGAGCAGTCAGCGGGTCTGAACCTCACGCGGGCATCCCTTGATGCCTCCTGCAAATACCCGTGGGCCCGAACTCGGGGTAACCCGAAGTTTGGCTACTACGAAGACGATGCGGAAGTTTTTGCGTGGTTGCGTTCGGGCGCTCCAGGAACCCAGACCTGCCTGGAAGAACAGGTCATGGATTGGTCCGACGATGTCGCTTATTCGGTACATGACTTTGAGGACGCTGTTTATTCGGGGCTAGTCTCAATCCTTGAATTCGGTGACAATAATGTCACCGATGAACTTTGTGCAATTGCCCAGGAAAGGTATTTGCCCGAGGTCCCGATTGAACAACTACAAGAGGCGGTGTCACGACTTCGCCGACTCGATTATTTCCCCAGTTCATTTGATGGCTCAATGCGCAGCATGGTGATGCTTAAGAAATTCACCAGCCACCTGATTGCTCGTTTTAGTGTGTCGGCGCAAATCGCGACCCAGCAACAGTATGGGGATCAGCACCTCACGCGTTATGACGCCACTTTGGTTGTTCCCCAAGAGGTACGAGACGAAGTCGCGGTAATGAAAACAGTTGCGGTCAAATGGGTCATGAATAGACCGGGTGCAGATCGGGCGTATGCCCGCCAGCGCGAAATGATTGCTGACCTAGTACATGCCTTGGTGCTCGACGAGGGTCGTAATCTTGAGCGTTGGCTCAAGCCGACTTTTGACAGTGCGGCAACAGATGGTGAACGGTTCCGCGTCGTGATTGATCAGGTCGCCAGTTTGACTGATATCAGTATTGAGCAGTGGCACAGCCAGCACTGTCGCTAACTCGACAAGCCGCGAACAACTTCAGCGCAGCGTTCAAGCTCTTCTAGCGTGTTGTAGATGTGCGGGGAGACTCGAACCATGGAAGTCACACCGTGGGCCAGATAGTCAACCTGTGAGTATTCAGGTGTTCCCAGGGAAACGTTGATTCCCAATTCCTTTAATCCGGCGACAATTACTGCAGAGTCAACCCGTTCATGCCGCAAGGTGATGATTCCACTTTTTTCAATTCCACGGTCTAGGACCTTAATGCCGGGGATTTCATCGAGCATGCATCGCATTTCTTTGGCGAGATAATTAATCCGTTGCTTAATCGCGTCCAGGCCGAGTGTGAGTGAGTAGTCAACCGCAGCACCAAGCCCCAGAATGGCCGCATAACTTTTTTCCCACGCTTCAAATCGCTGCGCATCGCTTCGCATGGTGTACCCATCTGGGGTCCATGTCGTTCCGAACAGGTCAGCGGGGAAAGGCTCCAACTCGGACAAGGCTCGTGGAGAGCAATACATGAACCCGGTGCCACGTGGTCCGCGAACAAACTTGCGACCGGTGACACTGAGAAAGTCAGCGCCAACGGCAACGGCGTCAACGGGCAACTGCCCAACCGACTGGCAGGCGTCAACCAGATACCAGGCATTTGACTGCGCTCGCGCGAGTGCGTGACCGATCGCGGCCACCGGGTTAATCAATCCGTTTTGGCTGGGACAGTGATTAATCAAGACTGCGGCGACGTTGTCGTCCAGCATGGACTCAAGTGCGGCGACGTCGGTTACCCCTGTTGCATCATCGGGAATAAATTCGAGTTGCACTCCAAGGTGACGGGAGAGTTGCATGACGGGCAGCACATTGGACGCGTATTCCGAGGAGGAAGCCAGGATTCGAGTGCCGGGTCCGTAATCATTGGCGAACTTGATCGCAACGAATGCCCGATCCCACGAGTCGGTCGCCGAATTACTCAAAGCAATATTCGACCCACTTGTATCCAGTAGTGCACCAATTGAGTCCCGAACCGCATTGATGCGATCCCCAGCGCGGGCATGTGCCTCGTACCCACCGATCAACTCTTCAAGCCTCAGGTGCTCGACCATGGTGTCAACAACAACGGAGGGTGGCAGTGCACTGCCGGCATTGTTCAAATGCACAACATTGGTGCAACCACGGGTATCAGCGCGAAGGGCGGCAACATCAAGTCCGGATTTGTCGTGCTGGTGTGTGTCGAGAGCCATGGGGACATTCAACCTTGGTTCGGGCTGTCGGCGCGCACCGGTCGTAGACTGTCCACATGGCGGGCCGGATCAGAGACGAAGACATAGCCCTGGTTCGCGAGCGAGCTCGGATCGACCAGGTTGTCTCTGAGTACGTGACCTTAAAGTCGGCGGGTGGAGGATCCTTAAAAGGCTTGTGTCCCTTCCATGAAGAACGCTCGCCAAGTTTTCACGTTACTCCAAGCCGTGGGATGTGGTACTGCTTTGGTTGTGGTGAGGGTGGAGATCTACTCAGTTTTGTTCAAAAAATTGATCATCTCAGTTTTGCTGAAACCGTTGAGAAACTTGCTGATAAAGCCGGGGTCCAGCTGCAATACGTTGACGGGGGAGCGACCCCAAATAAACAACACGGCCAGCGTAAGCGCCTGATTGAGGCCCACAAGGGTGCAAGTGAGTATTACCAAGCGCAACTGGCCACACCGGAAGCGCACACTGGGCGTGAGTTTCTGACCGCGCGCGGATTCGAATCTGAAATTTGTGCGACTTTTAGCGTGGGGTACGCCCCCAAAGGGTGGGATGCACTCACCAAGCATCTGCGCAAATCGGGCTTCAGCGATCAGGAGCTACTTGCCGGGGGTCTAGTATCCCAAGGTAATCGTGGAGTTTACGACAGATTCCGTGGCCGACTGGTGTGGCCAATTCGCGAACTTGGTGGTGACGTAATTGGTTTTGGTGCTCGCAAACTCTATGACGATGACGAGGGGCCGAAGTACCTCAATACCCCCGAAACACCTATATATAAGAAGAGCCATGTTCTCTACGGCCTCGACATTGCTAAACGCCTAATTTCTAAGGAGCAGCAAGCGGTGATTGTCGAGGGATACACCGACGTTATGGCAGCGCATCTTGCGGGCGTGGGTACGGCGGTAGCCACCTGTGGGACAGCATTTGGATCAGATCACATTAGGGTGCTGCGCAGGATTCTTATGGATGACGACCGGATGCGTGGACACGTAATTTTTACTTTCGATGGAGATGCAGCTGGGCAAAAGGCAGCTTTGCGCGCATTCGAGGAAGATCAAAAATTTGTGTCCCAAACTTTCGTTGCTGTGGAGCCCGGCGGACTGGATCCGTGTGACTTGCGGCTGCAACAGGGTGATGCTGCGGTACGAGCGCTTATTGAAAGCCGAGTCCCACTTTTTGAATTTGCCATCAAGACCGTATTGAACTCTTACGATCTCAACACCAGTGAAGGGCGCATCGCAGCTTTACAGGAAAGCGCTCCTATCATTCGAAAGATCCGCGATTCGGCATTGCGGCCGGAGTATTCGCGGCGTCTGGCCGGATGGCTCGGCATGGACCCGGGCACAGTTGCGAAGTCTGTCGGCGGAAGCGCCCCCGTATCGCGTCAATCCCGTAAATCCACGATTGGCTCAAGTGTGGAGCGCGAATCACTCAAGGCAGCATTGCAACTTCCTGGTGCCGTCAGTCATTGGTACGCCTCGGTTGAAGAGTCAGCTTTCACCCACTCCAAGGCCGCGGCGATTCATGGTGCGATTGCATCGGCCGGTGGACCGACTGCGCACCTTGATGGCATGGCGTGGATTGACCGGGTGCTCGCCAGCGCCGAGAACGACGAGATCCGGTCAACAATCCGTGAACTTGCGGTTGAGCCCATGCCAACGGAAGCCGGATCGCAAGATCGCTACGCCGTGGGCATGATTGCCAGGTTGCTGGAAGTGGATTCGTCAAAAAAAATTGATGAGTTAAAAGGTGAACTCACCCGATCCGAAGAGAGTGGAGATACAACGCAATTGTTGAACCAACTTGTTGAAATGGAGTCTTACCGGCGCTCACTGCGTGAAATTTCATTTGGTGATGCCTGATGTTTGGTCGCAATCAGTTCCACAAGCAGCTGAGGGTTGATGCGCGCCTATTGCAGGTCCCTTCGTCAGAGCGCATTATGGCAACAGCTCTGGGCCCTGCGAGTTACGAGCCACCTGTGGTAATTGCCACAGATAAAGCTCTCTATTTCGCGACCACGACCGAACCTAATCGGATTCATTGGCCAAAAATTGCCAAAGCAACTTGGGAAGAGCCCTGGCTGGAAGTCACCACCAACGAAAATATCTTGATTAAGCTGCATCTAGACCCTTGTGGTGATGTTCCTGCGGTGGTGCGGGACCGGGTCACGGCAAGTGTTCTATTTCGAGAAACGTTGACCCTGGCGAGTGGCGGCACCATAACGGCCATCGGCCGTCGCGAACCCGATCGGACTGAAGTTTCTTGGTTGATTGAGTTCCACGGGGATCTTGACCCGAAGGACCCACTCACCTCACAGGGTGCCGACACAGCACTGCGGGAACTACGAAACACCCTCGGCGTGTAGCTAATGGCCGGCGACTTGATAGTCTTCGGCCGTCAATCCCCCATAGCTCAATTGGCAGAGCATTCGACTGTTAATCGAAGGGTTTCTGGTTCGAGTCCAGATGGGGGAGCCAGCAAACTTCGTGGTCTTGGCCGGCGAAATTTTTCCACTGTCTGGCTTTTGTTCTTTCCTGCATTGCGTCTCTCCTCACAATAGTTTAGGTTTCAACCATGACACACTTGAGAATTACCCCCACAACGGACGGACCACTGGAAGTCGACGGCGAGGCAACAATAGTTGCGCCAGACGGCACAGTGATCAAAGAAACGACCAAGACCTATCTGTGCCGCTGTGGGGAGTCCAAGTCCAAACCCTTCTGCGACGGCAGCCACAAGAGAGTCAACTGGAGCGAAAAAAATTGATCTCTAGATTCCGCGCCCGTGTGGGCGAGTAGTAACGGTGAACGTTTTTCATCGCAAATGGTGAGATCCCGGCCCTGAAGTAGTTGGAGAGATAGGGGCCTTCATCACGGTTGTATGAAATTGATTCGCACGCTGCGTGAACTATTTGGTCTTACGGCCCTCGTTCAAACTATGTTCCTGCTGTAAATCGTGCCTCCTGTACATGCGTTGAGTGCGAGGTGGGAGGGATGTGGTCTTAGGGGTCTTAGGGGTCTTAAGGGTCTTGTGGGGGGGAAGTGTGGCGTGGGATAGACAAAATAACCGCAATTCGGTAATCTCCATGAAGCTCCAGACCGGGGGACGATTGCACAGAGGAAGTGAATAGTCATGCAGGGACAGGGAAAAGTAGGTTCTGGGTCAGATCAGGATCCGCTGGTAAGTTCTGCCGTGACGAATAGGGCCCCTGGCCAAGAGGTCCCGACGGCCGATCCTGAGGCGATCGCTCACATCATTAAAATCGTGTCACAAGCCCGAGTGATTCGGGGTGGAACAAAAAGCACCCAGGAAGAAGCAGCAAAGCCCCAGCAGCTAGGTGAGTCTGGGGACACAGCTGGCAAACCCTCAGCGGATTTGCTGTCTCAAACTCAGGGCGAACAGCAGACCAACTCACCGAAAAGACTCTCGCGTTTGGCGCGTCGGAGCGCCAGCCTGAGCAAGAAGCGATCTGGAAGTGGTTCGCGAGTAAATAACGAGCGTGAACAAGTTGACGGCGAAACGAAAGATCGCTGGGCCGGAGACAGCGAAATTAAGATTCACACAACGCAATCGAGTGAACCTGCCGTGGAAAATCCAAGTGTGGAAGGGCCTTCCATGGTCAAAGAAGCACTCCCAGTGGAAACCGCGCTGGTGCCTGATCCAGGGGTAGATCCACACCTTGACCCTGATCTGCAGGAAGTAAAGGATCAGTTGCGACAATTTTATTTAGATATGAAGGTTGAGAACAAAAGACTAGGTCAACTAAATCTTGACTTGCAGCGTGAGCGTGCTGCCCTAGATGTTGCAGCAATTGAGTTAGAAACAATGAAGAGCGAAGGCCTCTTAAAGAGCGAGCGAGTCTCCCTGGGTTTAGATGATGTCGAAGGCCAACAACATGAACTGCGCAAGCAGTTAGAGGCAACTTCCAAAGAGATAAAATTGCTGGAGGGAGAGCGCGCTGAAATTGAAGGTATGCGGGCCGCGGTGGAAGAAGAACGCCTGGCTGTTGTACGTGAGCGTGTGAGCGTTGACGGAATGGTTGAACACATGGCCAGGACCCGTGGAGAAATCGAAGGCGCTCAAAACCAACTTCGCGGCGAGGCTGAAGAGTTATCGCAGACCCGAAACGACGCCGCCGAAGTCAAATCCCAATTGGCTAAATCCTCTGAAATGATTGATCAGCGAGAAAATGAAGTGAAGGAGGAAGAAACAAGGTTGCTCGCACAAAAAGATCAACTTCACAACGCGGAACTAGAATTGGCACGCAGGGAGTCTGAACTGTTAGATCGAGAGAATATGCTTATTGAGGCTACGCGACAAGCTCAGCAGGTGCAGGACGACATTGAGACCCAAAAAATGGAGTGCTCTGTGGCCAGTGCCAAGCTGTCAAGCGGTATGGAAAGCCTTGAATCACGTACGCTCGAGCTACACGATGAGCGAGAAAAAATACAATCACAAGTTGAAGTCTTAGATTCCCAACGGGGTGAGATTGAGCGGATGCGTGAAGATCTCAACTCTCAACAGCGGGAGTTGGACGCCTCTCAGTCCTTGTGGGAGGAATTGCGTGTGAGTCAAAACAATGAGTTGGACTCCACGCGTTCGGAGGTTCTCGCTCAGCAAACTAGCGTTGCTGCTCAACTTCTCGAAGTGAATCAAGAAATCTCCTTGTTGTCGAAATCTCGAGAGGCCGTCGAACAGGAGCGCAGGCTTTTGGCCGAAGCGCGTGCGCTAGTAGAAGACGATCGCAACACTCTGCATCAGGATGCTGAGCAAAGTGAATTACTTCGCGTGGAGCTGAGCGACCTGCGAATGGAACTTGAGGAAACTCGGACGCGGTTGTTGGAGGAAACAAGTCGACGTGCCCAGGCAGAGCAGGGGCGCCAGTTGGCTGAGAGTTACCGCCCATCGGCATCAATGAATTCACGTCAAAACCCATCTGACGACCCCTTGCTGGCGCGATTGTTGGACCAGCAGTGGGATCTTTGGCTCAGCGACGACCAGAAGTAGGCTGACACAAAGCTAAAAGTTCCATAGGGTACACTAAGGCAGTTGCAGTTTCGTGCATTGAGTGTCGTCAGGAGTCCGCGTGTCACTTTCAGAAGCCAGTCCAGGGAGCAGTCTTTCCCCTGGACAAATCTTGGAGACTTTGAAGAGGCGCATCTCAGATTTAGAGGGACAGCTGGCGAAGGCAAATGGCCAAAGTTCGGATCACCGTCGACTTCAAGACCTCGGACCCGATGAGTTGGCACTTCTATCCGTGGGCGCTGCTGGAGAGATTATTAAAGCTTCACGTGCCCAAGCGGCAGAGGTTCGCGCTTCTGCTGAAGAATACGTTACCCAAAATAGATCTGCAGCGAAGGCCGCACTGGAAGAGGCAACAGCAAATTCTCAACAGATGCGAGCAGATGCGAGAGACAACGCAGCAGAAATCATGGCGACAGTCCGTGACCAATCTGTGGCCATGGTTCACAAGGCCCAGCAAGAAGCAGACGCGGTTCGACTGCAGGCGCAACAAGCGGCAGATAAGTTATCTGAGGAAGCAAGCGTGCAGTTGGGCCAGGCAGTGCAGACCGGCGAAAAAACGCTTGCGAGTGCGAATGAGGCGGGACGCAAGATAATCAACGCAGCTCGACAAATGGCAGATTCTTTGCGCGATGAAACTCAGAGCGAAACTCGGGTTATGCTGCAGGACCTCCTTGAACTCATTGAGATTCAGGAAAGCTCGATGGGTGAGCTCCTCGCCGATTCTGGCGCACTTCGTGATTCGATTGCCTCAGTCATGGAGGCAGTACGTGAGTCCTCTGAGCGTATGGCGGCACAGGCGGCGCGCACAGAGGCAAGGGTTCGCTCACATATCGGCACTACGACTCAGATGCGCTCTGATCTTCAACGCAGGCTTGGAACCGGAATGCGCAACGAGGCAGAGGCCTCACAAAGCACACGCAAAGCAATGGTGAATGAAACGAGCATTGCCTCCGACACAGGCTCCTGAAATACCTGAAGAGCTCATGAAAAGTTTACGTGGGAAGTGTGGGAGAACCCTTTTAGGTCGCAGTACCCTTTTAGTCGGGTTAATGGTGTCACTTGTCCTCGGCCCAGCTGTTACTGCTTCGGCAGGTGGGGGACCAATAACAAGCCCTACGCCGACCACTTCACCTACGCCGACCACTTCACCTACGCCGACCACTTCACCTACGCCGACCACTTCACCCGTACCCACACCAGCCGAAACTATTTCAGAGTCAGCGGCTCCCTCTGATCCAGCCACCCCTACCCCCACCCCTTCGGTAGCCTCGGAGACCGCTGCAACCGCTGTCGAATCGACAATTCCCGATCCGACCCCAACTACTAATCCGGATCTCAGTGTGAGCTCGGAGGATTCGAATCCTGCATGGTGGATTTTGGGCATCCTCGTGCTGGCTGCCCTAGCTGGTGGTGGAGGTTTAGTGGCTAGAAGTCGAGGCAAAAAGGAAGCTGCAACGGGGGCTGTAACTCCCGGCGGAGCAGATCTCGAGAGCCCATCAGGCGCCGCTTTAGCTCAGTCTCCTCCCCCTCTGAGGCAGCAGCCAGAGGCCGAAATTCTTTGGGAAGACCTAGGGGAGCGAGATCGAGCAAAATTTGAACAGGCCATTCGGGATTTTGGTATCGAGAATTAGTAGACATCTAGGCGAGATGCAGTTTCGTGCGTGATGAAGTGTCCCCCACACTGCAGTCTGCAATGTGAAGGGTCTTTAGTGACAGGTGGCACAATCTTTGCTTTTGGCGGTTTTTCATCGGGTGTAGTTAAAATTTCCTCGACTGAAACGGATCAAGCGTATTTATGACCAGGACAACGACTTCGATTTTGCTGGGGTGATTCCAAGCTAGCCCTCACCATTTGATGCTCGCGGACCAGCGGTGTCATTGTTTTCGCGGTCAGGTTTTCGCAGAGGCAGCCCAGGGACAGAAGATATGAGAAAGAGGATTGCGCCAATGAATGTTCCGATATTCGCTAGTTTGGGGTAGAGGGACTCCCCTGTTAACGCTGGAGCGTAGATGCCAATTGCTGAAGCGACGAAGAACAGTGAACCCCAAATATTCAATAATGCCAGGGTGCGATCGCTTATTGGGTTGCCTTTGCGGTGTTGAATCGGATACCTCAGCGAAAAGAACATGGCACTTGCCACCACGAAGCAGATTGAACCCGTAAGGTCAGGCACCCATAGGACCTGGTCTGGATGCGTGGGCGACAGGAATCGCAGTAGATCTCCGGTCGCCGATATTTGGAAAAATATGGCACCGGCTACTTGAATAGCTGCTGCTAAAGAGTTTCGGTTTGCTAAGCGTCGGGCTGCAAGAGGCCCACTGGCACCGTGGATTGCCATGTGTCGACCGCGAACCAATTGCACGATTGCCCCGATCAGGTATAGCGTTGATCCGATCAGATAGACAAAAAGAATCGCCTGGGTGGGCACGCGTGAGAGTGTGGGCAGAACCGCACCGAGTGCAAAGAGAATCGACCCAACGATGAACGTGCTGGCATTCCACCAGTCACCTTCTTGGGGAGCCCAAAGTTTTCGCTTGACCAAATATCGATGTTCCATAATGGAATCAGCATACGCGTTTCTCTGGTAGGTCCAGTTGCTGCATTTCATGGGTATTGTCCGGGTGGACTGCCGCAGGCTCACTCCCAAAATAAGGGGGAGGGGAGTCGATGAGTCTGATTGAGTCAAGAATCTTCGGTCACGTCACGATGGCTATTTTTCCAATGAAATCCTTCTCGCTAAAACGCCGTTGCGCCTCATGGATATCGGTTAAGTCATAACGCGCCGCGACCAAGGGCTGGATCCGGTCTTGCTCGATATAGGAGACTAGGTCGGTAAAAACTGACCTAGGATGAAAGGTGCACCCGTAAAAAGTAAGGTCCTTTAGGTAAAGGTCGCGAAGATCCAGAGCGACATGTGCACCCGCTACCGCCCCCGCAATTGCGTAGCGGCCGCCGGGGCGAAGTACTCGAAGCAGGCTCTCAAAGTGCGGCCCGCCGACCAGGTCAATGACAACGTCAATTGAGGAATCGCCCAACTGATCGACTAAGTCGCTCGCCCGATCAATTGTGTCTGCGGCACCGATTCGCTTAACGTCATCAGCATGAGCGCCGGTCGTCCCGGCGACAACTGATGCCCCACGCATGGCTGCCAATTGCACCGCGGCCGACCCAACCCCACCAGACGCGCCGGTGATGAGAACCCGCTCTGCACCAACCTGCGCGCGCTGAAGCAGCCCCTCGGCTGTGGAGTATGAACACGGAAATGAGGCGAGGTCCGCGTCATCGAGAGGACTGTCGATAACGAAGGCTTCACTTCCCCGGACGCTCAGATACTCGGCGAATGCGCCATCAATTTCCGAACCAAGCGTGATCGGGATCAGATCGCCGTCAACACTTAAGGGCTCTTGCATGGTGCGCACTAGTACGCGCTCTCCAATGCGCGCTGGATCAATGGCGCTGCCCACGCTCGTGATCTGTCCGCAGCAGTCGGCGCCTTGGATCCGAGGGAATTTCATGGGGTTTCCGGACCAGGCCGTATCTGCATCGCTACGACTCTGTGAATACCATCCAACACGCGTATTTACATCGGTGTTGTTGACAGCACTGGCGCCCACGCGAATGAGCACTTCTTCACGCCCGGGTCGAGGAATGGGTATGTCTTCACGGACATGCAGTTGATCAATGTCTCCATGACCCATGAGAACTGCTGCTCGCATTACGTCGACATTCTTCACAATGAATCCTTGGGAAACTTAATAGATAGTGGTCGGCAAAGGTCAGGGTCAACCGCCACTGCTGGATGGATTGACTCGGCCCTTGCTATCGGCCATAGCGATATCAGCCGCCACCCGGGCGTTGTTCAGGACTAGTTGAATATTGGCATCGAGGCTAGTGCCGCCGGTGAGCTCAACGATTCGACCCAGCAGGAATGGGCTGGTTCCTTTGCCGATGATGTTTTGGGCGCTGGCCTCGGCGACCGCGGTATTGATAGCCGCATCAATTACCGAGCGCTCCATCCCGTATTCGACCGGGATGGGGTTTGTTACCAGCATCCCGCCGCCGACACCTAGATCGCGTCGCACGGCCATTACCGCGGCCACACCGGCTGCATCATTGATCCGGTAGTCAGCGTGGAAGTCGCTTTCCCGGCTGTAAAAGGCAGGCACCATCTCGGTTCCGAACCCAATTACCGGCACGCCGTGCGTCTCCAAATATTCCAAGGTCAGTCCAAGGTCAAGGATCGACTTGGGACCGGCACACACCACTACCACTTCGGTGCGCGCTAGTTCTTGAAGGTCTGCAGAAACGTCGAAAGTGGTACTGGCCCCACGGTGGACGCCACCAATACCACCGGTGGCGAAAACCCTTACTCCAGCCATCGCGGCCAGCATCATGGTGGCCGCAACGGTGGTACCTCCGACCGATCCGTGGGCGATCGTAAAAGCGAGATCTCGCCGGCTCACTTTTACCGCTGTGTCGCCAGCTTGGCCCAGAGCATCGATCTCGTCGTCACTCAATCCCACTCGCATTTTGCCGCCCAAAACCGCCGTGGTGGCAGGAACCGCCCCACGTTCTGTAATGGCCGCCTGCACGGCCAAGGCCGTCTCAACATTGCGGGGATAGGGCATGCCGTGGGTAATGATCGTCGACTCAAGGGCCACAACCGCTCTTCCCTCACGCAGTGCCTCGTTCACAGGGGCGCTAATCTCGAGATGCTTATTTTTCACGGTGTCTGTTCCTTAATAATTATTTTGTCGTTGATGATTTGCTGAATGGATTCGGCTGAGAAGCCCCTCGCTACTGGGGTCGCCGAAGCAGCACTGAGAACGGCGGCGGCGAGAGCGAATCGGACTGCGTCTTCCAAATCAAAATTCGCTACATGAGCATGTACCAAACCCGCCATCAGTGCGTCTCCTGCTCCAGTAACGCTGGCCACATTTTGGGGAGGCACAGTGAGGATTCCGGAGGTCTCGGCGTTGGCGAAAAAGACACCATCGGCCGCAAGGCTGATCACAACGTTGCGTACGCCAGCATCGAGAAGGGCATTAGCGGCAGCTTTGAGGCTTCGTTTGTCCGATATTTCTATGCCAGATAGCAGTGCGGCCTCTGCCCGGTTGGGCTTGAGAGTGTGGACCGAAGCGAGATGGGGTGTCACGCGTCCGGCTTTGGCCACTGAAACCGGATCGACGAAAAGTGGGCTGTCGGTCTGTGTGCGCGTGATCTGGCCAATGCACTCCGACGAGAGGTTGCAGTCCGCGACTATGGCAGCAGCATTTTCCAGTGTGCTACTTCGTGCCTGCAGGGCAGCAACGTCGAGGGAATCCATTACGGCCATGTCGTTGACTGCCACCGCCATCTCGCCGCTGCCATCGATCACTGACAGGTAGGTTGCCGTCGGAGTCGATTCGGACCACACGCTGTCGGTCAGGTCAACACCGGATTTGGCGGTGAGATCGTGCAGCCATGTGCCGTTGTCATCGCGACCTAGGGCAGTGATGAGTCGGGTGGGTGTATCCAGACGCGTCAAATTTTCAGCGATATTGCGTCCCACTCCACCGGGTGAGCGGATCACAGTGCCCAGGTTAGAGTCTGCCAGCAATAGCGAACCTGGAACGCGTCCTTCGATGTCTAGGTTGGCGCCGCCCACCACGCATACGTAATTCGTGTTTTGTGGCACTCCAACATGTTATCCCGGCTGTCTTGGCGATCAGGGTTGCCCCGCCGCCAAGCCAGGTGTGACCTTGTGGCTGCAAAAGTTGGCGCAGAATGGAGTCACTCGAGGCAATCAATATGGCGAATCGTGGACGGGTTGAACAACGTTGGCAGCAGCGAGCATCTTGTCTGGAGTGTGACCCCCTACAATTTCATACGCATGGCGTACTTGTGATTGTCTTGTACACGGATTGGATGGTGGAATCGTGCGCAACCGTAACCGCAACGGGATAGTGGTCGTGCTGATTGCGGCTTCCTTCTTGCTCTCAAGCTGTGGCACATCAAATGATTCCAGTGGCTCTGGACCCAGAACTAGATAGGTAGCCATGAAAACCGACTTAGACGATCCGAGTGTCGCAACACGGATGGCTCGTTGGGCATGGGTCTGGGTTCCCCTTGCACTTCTCCTCACTGGCGTGGGTTGGGCTTTGACCAGCCCCGTGGGTTCTTCTCCGGATGATGACTACCATTTATCGTCCATCTGGTGTTCTGCTGGGGAATCGAGGGGTGGCTGCCTAGTCTCCGGCGCTGATTCTGTTCAAGGAGCTGATGGGGTTGCTAGGGTTCCCGCGAATGTCTTGCAGGCGAGTGAATGTTTCAGATATAACAGTTCGGTTAATGCTGAATGCACGCTCAAAGTGGCAAAGAACGAGTCGTTGGTGGCTACCAGTCACCTCAATCAGGTGAAAAATTTATACCCGACTGGTTATTACGGCCTGATGTCGCTACTCGTGTCAGAAGATGTCGAGCGGTCCGTCTTGGCAATGCGTCTGCTAAATGTCGCGATGGCCAGCTTGCTGTTGGCGTTGCTGTTACGAATTGTTCCCCGTGGTGTTGCATTCGCTACTTCTGCGGCTCTAGTTGTTTCTTTTATGCCGATGGGGTTGTTCCTGCTTCCTTCAACCAATCCCAGCGGCTGGGTGTCTTCGGGGATCTTGCTCTTTTGGGGTTTCTCTCTAGCCCTGTTGCATCAACGAAGCTGGCGGTCGCTACGGACTTGGTTGATGGCAGGTGGAGCGGCCGCGGCTGTCGCGATGGCGGTTAGTGCCCGGGTCGATGCTGCGGCGTACGTGGTGGTGACTTGCGTGGTGGTCTTTCTCCTCGCGGGCTGGCGCAATGCACGGGCCAACATCGGTTCATCCATGTTCGTGGTAATTCTTGGAATTGTTGGAGCGTACTCGTATCTCAGTTTCCCAACCCCCGGTGGCGGCGAGGAAGGTCTGATGGGAACAGCGGATCGTGGCCTAGGTCTACTGCTGACCAATTTCGGATACTTGCCGGCGACATTTCGCGGAATTGTCGGTGATGGCGCATTGGGCTGGAATGACACAATGTTGGTTCCATTGGTGCCGATGGTGGGTGTCCTTGTTGTCGGGGCGATGACTTGGGCGGGACTGTCGACAATGTGGACTCGCAAGGCGTGGGCCGCGTCGTTTGCTCTTGTGTCTTTGTACGTAATTCCACTCTGGTTCTTGCAGAAAGAGGGTCTAGGAGCGGGGGAGGTTGTCCAACCTCGCTACCTGCTTCCTCTATTGAGTTTGCTTGTTGCCTCGTTGCTTCTTGGGCGCAGTGTGCAAGTGCCGATCGTGATGCCGCGTCTCCCGCTGATCTGGGTCGCAGGCGGTCTTTCGGTGGCCGGAATTGTTGCGTTCTGGTCAAATGCGCACCGTTATGCCGCCGGAACTAGCGTCGGAATTTTTGACCCAGGGATGGTGCCTGCGTGGACTCACTCGGCAGGTGTGCCTTTATGGGTGTCAACGGCAATTGTTGTCGTAGGGACATGTGCGTTGATGTGGGGCGCATTAATCACCATGTCAGGATCTGAACGCTCGCGCGATGAATCTAGCCTGATGCGGAGTAGTAAACCCCAGAGCGTGTAGTTTAGTGGTTGCGGCCTAACTTTTCGTGTCCGGTGACCCAGTCTCCAGCGAGGACGGCAGATGCAAGCGAGATCTCGCCGGCGAGGACAGTTGCAGCGACGATCTCGGCTAGTTTTTTGGCCGTCCCTGGCCCAGTGCAACCTAAAAGTTTCAGGCATTCCTGTGGCGTGGCAAGTCCGGTACCGCCGCCGTGAGTGGCCAGAATTATTGAGGGCAAAGTGATTGACCAGTAGTAGTCACCATTGTCGAGAAGTTGTGTGTACAACAGACCACTGTGTGATTCAGCGATATTTGCAACGTCTTGGCCGGTTGCAATAAATAAGGCGGTCAGTCCGTTGGCCGCGTGCGCCCCGTTGTTCGCTGACCCAGCCATGAAAGCACCAGCCTGGGAAATTTGTCGGGCACGAAACAGATCTTTTGGGGAGACACCAACGAGATTTTGCAAGGTGTGCGCAGTGGTGGTGACTTCGGCAATCACTCGCTTTCCGCGGGAAAGCAAGGTATTTATCTGTGAGTGCTTCTTGTCAGTGTCGATGTTCCCGGACAAAATAAAGTCCACGTTATGCGGGTACGCAGATGTGATCCATTGGCATGCGGCGTTAGTGGCTTTGCTGGTCATGTTTTGACCGGCGGCGTCACCGGTTGTGTAGTCAAAGCGCAGATACAAATTGGGGCCCACTGCGAACTGGGTGATTCCTTCGAGCATTCCAACGCTGGTAGTTCCTTGGGCTACTGTTCTTATGTTTTCAATATTTTCGTTGATCCATAAGCCAAAATCTCGAGCCTCGCGTGCGCTGGCAAATAAGAATGCGGGGGAGCGCTGCATGCGATCGTGAGCAATGGTGACTGTGGCGCCACCGGATTCATGGATGACCCGCATTCCTCGGTTGTAGCTGGCGACCAACGCTCCCTCGGTGGTTGCAAGTGGTACGTAAAACTCGCCGGAAGCATGCTCACCATGAACAAGCAGCGGACCTGCAATTCCAATTGGCACTTGTGCCGCGCCAATAAAATTCTCAATATTCCCGCGGGTGGTGTGCGGGTCGAAACTAAAGCCGGCGATGTGGTCAAGTTTTGTGCCCGTGTGATCTACGAGGAAATCGCGACGGACTGCAGCGCTGTGATGGGAGTGATCATCCTTGTGATCGCGGGGAATCTGATTGCGACTCATGCTTGATTGAGCCTGATGTGATCGAGCAGCGCAAGGGTCGCGGCCCGTGCAGTCGCGGCATTGGCGCCAAGTTGGGAAACCAGTGGCGCGTAATCTTCCGGGGACACCCCAATCGTTATTGCCATGCGTTCAAGGGTTTCTGGCGTAAGTTCAATGTGTGGTTGCACTCCCCATGCATTTTCTCTATGAAAAATCAGGATGGCCTCGCTGACTGCGGAATCAATGATTGCTCCTGGGGCATCGGAAATAAAGTCTTCGTGCCAACGCACCCACGGGCCTCGTTGATCTGATCCGACAAAATCAATTTTTTCAAGGCCTTTATGAATTGTTGCTTGGCGGGTGACGTGTCCGCCTAAGGCGACTGCGAGAACTTGGGCGCCGAAACACAAACCGATGTAGTTGTTTCCTTGGGAAGTCCAGTCCTTGACCATGTCGATTTCGAGCGATGCGGGGGCTTGGGTGTAACCGGAAGCCACGGAGCTCAGGGAGCCCATATTGATCAGCAGGTCAGCGGGAGGAAACGGCACTGGGGCAAGTAAGTCTTTGCGGTAGATCCGTTCGATAGTGAAGTGATTCTCCAGCAGCCAATCTTCAACGTATCCGAGTTCGTGGGCGAGGTTGGTTTCCGAAAGAACGAGGGCGGTGTTCACAAGCGGAGTATAGAGTCTGGTTCGTATTCGTGAAGTCGTGTGCCGAGATATCCAGCAATTTCTCGATCCCACTTGCTAGGTCCTACGCACCAGAAAAGTGACTCTCTTTTAGATACGGCACGGAGCGGGTGTCTCGCTCACCAAATGCATCTCCTTGTCATACTGTTGCCAAATGAAGTTTTGGGTTACGCATGCAGTAGCAGCGTCAATCGCCTGGTTCGGGTTGGCCCTTGGCATGGTCTTGACGGTGTTCAACGTGAACCCACCGACAACGATCGCCCCGAATTCTTTGGGATTAAATGATGATGGCATTGCCGGACTGGTCGGTCGGGTAGTGGACTCCCTGAGTTATTTCACAAACTTGAGCAACCTAATTGTGGCGGTCGTATTAACTATGCTCGCCCGTAAGTCCGCCCGTGGTGGTGTTAGCTGGCATGCAGTGCGGATGGATTCACTTGTGATGATCTCCATCACTGGACTTATTTATGCACTCGTGCTCGCGCCCGAGGCCCAGGTCGAAGGGGTGGACATTGTTGTTAATGCGATCAAGCACTACATTGTGCCGGCTTTGACCGTGGTGATTTGGTTGATCTTGGGGCCGCGACGGCAGGTCACTTTCGGGTCGATTTTCACGGCTCTCGTGATTCCGCTGGCGTGGGCCGCATACACGTTGGTGCGTGGCGTATTTATTGACGCGTACCCCTACGGGTTTGTCAATGTCGCTGATTTGGGTCTTCAATCTGTGTTGGTCCATATTGCAGGGATCGCGGCCTTTGGCATGGTGCTCGGGCTGATTTTTTGGGGTCTTGACCGGCTTATTTCCACCGTGAGAAAGAGCGCAGTCCAATAGCGTCCTGCCCGCGCACGCCAGGCTTGATAAACAGTTGGGAACTGCGGGTGAATGATTGCGCAGACAAGTCCACCCGTTTCGGCGTGGCAACGTTGCTGAGGGCGGCTTTTGCTCTATAAATAAGGAAGTCCCCTCGAAGTATGAGTTCGAGGGGACGTCCATTTAGATGGCGCCTCTACTGTCTGGTTTCCCAGGGCCTTCGCGTATCTTGCTGTTTCGCGATGCTCGCTCCGCGTTGCCACTTCGCCAGTTCTTCTTCCATCTTTAGATCTTTCATCTCAACCGACCCCACCAGCAAGTGGTGTCTCCGGATCTTCCCCGGACCAGCTGTCGAATCTGTACCTAACCTTCGCCTTGCGGCTCAGTGGGTTATTTCTACACCCATTGCAATCCGGCGCGCAAGCATTTTTCACATTTATTTTAATTCTTTTTTTCTGGTGCGTCGCACCAGTAACATCATTATCACTAATGCTTTTCTGTCACAGAATTTGGACGGCTGTCTGTTTCTGCAATTGATCTAATCGGCGAATTGCTATTCCTTGACCACTTGGCTTTCACCCATGGCAAGGTCCGCGCTTGGCCAATTACCGCGCCGTTGCTGATCCGTTTGCGCCTCCACCAATGAGGATTTGGTCATAAGTCGAATGCGAGACAAGTCCCATAAACCGATGTTATGAGCCTCCGGGCATCCCTGAGATTATTCATCCACGCTCAGGGATGCCCGGAGGAGGAACACGATCATGGTTCCCCACTCTCGACCGGTAAGGTTTGGTATCCCGAAAGGGGCGGTAGCTCAGCTGGTTAGAGCCCCGAACTCATAATTCGGTCGTCGTCGGTTCGAGCCCGACCCGCCCTACAACTGGCACCACACGGTTTTTCGCACGTAGTCCCTGCGAAACCCCTAGCAGGGCTTTGTCGCGTCGCGATGTGGCCAACGCCTAGTTGCCTTCATTAATCGAAAAGTCCATGAGGTGTTGTACCAGTGTGAATGGGCAGTCTGATCGTGCGGCGATCGGGTTAACTAAAGATGCTGTTCAGTGTCAGAGTTTTGCTGGGCAATACTGGGGTGGCATCGACAACACGATGAGAGATCCAATCTTCAGTGGGCTCAGCAGTTGGATACTGGCTAAGTGACTGATAAAACTCTTCTACGCTCATGTTAAACGTGTTCACGAAAGCTTTTTTCCAATCGGGCTCTTGCGCATTTTCGGCTTGAAAGTCCCTCAGGATCGCTGTAAACGCGCGTTCTTCGGACATGCCTCGCTGCTGTAATTCCTTAGCGAGGGCAAGAACCAAGAACGCTGACCCGTTGTAGTTCATATCTTTTCCACTGCCGTAGTTCTCGAAGACCTTTGGGGTTTGCACCGCCGCTGCATTAACGGGCATTAATTGGGAGTCGAATTGACTTCTTCCGTAGTACTGCTGACTATAAAGTTCCTCAACTACTTTTGCGCCTCCTTCCCATAACCACTGGGTACCCTCGGCATCGCGCGACATTGCTATTTGATACACGTGAAAGTACTCATGAGCGATGACCTTATAGCGATGAAGATCGTTGAAACGAAACTCGTTCTCAGGAATCTCTAGAACCATCCACGTGTTTAAGCCATTCCCGGAGATCGATGCCCCTTGGGCGCCAGGAATTTGGGGAAACGGATTGCTGACAGCACTGTTCCACGCATAGATATTCATCGGGGACTGCACCCTTGGCACTTCATTGATTTTCTCAGATATGGGCATCAACTGCCCAAGATTGGACATGACTTGATTAAACTCGGCGACCCAGTCTGCAGGTAAACTCGCATCAATATTTTTTGCAAAAGAAAACGGCTCAGCCTTAGTAAGTGGCTCGGCTTTTTTTTGCCGACATATGATTCCGTCATTGTTTTTATCGAGCCGATCACGGTTTTTTTTGTAGACTGTTTTAGAGACCTTGGGTTTGGCAAAGCCACCCTTGACCGCCTTATTTCTGGCCTTCTTGTCTTTAGCGACGCCATTGGGATAATTCTTCAACACGTCTGCACATGAGGAAAACTTCTTTGCTGTCATTTGTGCAGAATGAGCAGGGCCTGAAATACTCGCAATCAGAAATATACTGACCAGTGCGATGGTAAATTTCCTCACGAATTCTCCTCAACTCCGCCACGATAAGTCTTCCCTACAAGGCTAGTCGAAACGCCCAGTGGCTTCTTTCGGGGTTCCTTTGGTTGTTCACCAACGACCATGAGTGCGAGATCCGACAAAGGACAAAACTGATCGCGTGGCGAACAAAATATCTATTCTTGTGAGTTTCAGCATTTAATTTATACGCCACAAGAACAGTCCGAAGATTTTAAACAAGCGCAGGTTCAAGTCCTTTTGTCGGAAGCAGGACATGCACTGAAACTAATGAGACTTGCCACGAAGCGACGGCTGATTCACATCTTTCTTCATTATTCTCGAATTCTTAGTCCACAGGGCAACGGATTCGGTATCACCATAAAGATTCCGACGGTACTTATGGCGTGGCTGGACTCGTCGCGAATATGGCGTGTCGCAGGAAAGCCTAAACAGAATGGGTAAGATGCCACAAGCCGAGAAGGTAGGTCGTAGAAACGCACACATGTCAGCCTTCTGCCGCATCGTCAGATACACGATTAAAGGAGGATCGCCAATGCACACCAAACGTAAATTAAGCGTGCCACTTATCGCCGCAGTAGGGCTCACCTTGAGTGGCTGCGCCGGGGAGCCGGCAAGCAACCTGGCAACCACCGCGGCCGATGGTCCTGGGTATGAAGTCATTGAAGACCCGCTTGAGTATTTCGGTGAGATGACAACCTTGAACGGCGAACGCCCTGACGGAGAACTCTTACCGCTTCAAGATGTGGAAATCATGTTAGACACCATCGATGCGGATGGAAACCGGCTCCTAGTCGAGCGAGGCATTCGCAAGGCAGGAACTCGCGTGGGCATTCACGTGCATCAATATGGAGGTCACACGTGTGTCATTGAGGGCACCATCACCGACTTTGCGGATGGAATCGAGCCCATGTTATTCCCTGAAGGCACCTGCTATTACATGCCGCCAAACAAACCCATGGCCGCGGCTAACCTCGGCGATAAAGACGCCATTCTTATTGACACATTCATCTTGCCGCCAGATGCCGAACCCATCTTTATCCTCGAGCCTGGCTACCCCGGTGGGCCCGGAGAGCGGATAGAAAACTAACTCCTGAGCGAGGCGCAACTCTCTTTCACGGGACCACCGACTGGATCGGTATGTGAACCTGCGTGACAGGGTTTGTTGCTCGTGTCCATGCGCTGCCCCGAGTGTCACATGCTTGCTGCGGTCTTTGGTCAAGCGGCTTCCCCATTTGAGATGAAGGGAAAATGTAGGCTCCCTCCATGTTGACTGTCATCGCACCCAGTGATTTGCAATTGAGTGACTCACACATAGATGTCGATCTCGGATCGGTCGGTTTTTATGTTCCTCCCTACATGGGCCCGCCTTCGAGTCTTGAAGTCATCGCGCAAATGCCAAACGTTGAAGTTGTCCAACTTCTGACCGTGGGCTTTGATTCCGTACTGAAGTACCTGCCTGATCACGTGAGGCTATGCAATGCAGTGGGGGTGCATGACGCGAGTGCGGCTGAACTCGCTGTTGCACTTACCTTGGCTTCATTGCGAGGCATCGACGATTTTGCCAGAGCAATGCCAGAGGGGAAATGGCTACATGAGCGAAGGGACTCCCTCGTCGATCGAAGTGTGGTTATTGTCGGCGCCGGCGGGGTCGGTCAAGGAATTGCGAATCGACTGGTCCCATTTGAAGTTGACGTGACTCTTGTGGCACGAACACATCGACCAGGTGTTCTATCTCGCACGGAACTTCCCCGTTTGTTGCCCCTAGCGGACATTGTGATTTTGGCTGTTCCGCTCACTACGCACACAGCAGATTTAGTTGATGACGCTTTTCTGTCGCAGATGCGAGATGGTGCGTTGTTGGTAAACATGGCAAGAGGTGGCGTCGTTAACACCGATGCTTTGGTGAGGCACGCTCAACAAGGACGTATCCGCGTAGCCCTTGACGTCACAGATCCGGAACCGCTGCCACCGGAACACCCCTTGTGGCGAATTCCTGGAGTGTTGATCAGCCCGCACGTTGGTGGCGATACTTCCGCATTCTTGCCACGAGCCAAGCTACTGGTGGAAAGCCAAATCGGCCGCTGGAGAAGCGGGGACCCGCTTGCGCATGTGGTGCAGCGAAAGAACTGAATTGTCGTGAATTCAATTCTCGTCGCACCAGATTTATTTAAAGGAACTTTTTTATCTGTTGAAGTTTCCCAGTACATCTCAGCGGGCATCCGAGCTGAAGGATTGACTGCAATTGAGTGCTCTCTGGCTGACGGTGGCGAAGGAACCCTGGACGTTTTGCTTCTGGCACTCAAAGGCGAGCGACAGTCTCAATCTGTGCAAGGTCTACTCGGTCAGCAGGTAGTTGCGCGTTGGGGTTGGGTTGCTGAGCAGCGATTGGCAATTATTGAAGTCGCGGCGGGCTAAATGCGGGCACCGTATCGGTTCGGACTGGTGGTTCCTGGTGACGCGTACCAGACGATAAGGACGAGACCTCCGAAGGGAACGAGCCCAAGGAAGTACCACCACCCGGACAAGTCTTGATCGTGTAACCTCCGGACGCTAACGGTGCGTCATTTCACGTACCTACACCTCTTGGTGAGGCTGATTACATAGATCTTGATGATGTAGGCAATCAAACAATCGTGTATGGGCCTCCAGGTAATATGCACCGTCTCAATTTGGGTTCACGCTGGAAATGAGTACTTGCCAAGTAGAAAACATGCCTAGAGGGTTTAAAAGTCACAATCCCTGTCTTGAAGCAGCAGTCACGTCACCTGACTCAGCGCATAAAGTTTAGGACCGCGCAACGCTGCGGATCATTAATCCACGCATATTTGAGGTTATCGGGTCAATATTATCCTCTGTATTTGAATCGATTCAAATCTGCAATCACTATTATTTTAAGGCACCGTTTTTTTGCAAGCCGGGTGTAAGATTTTTGGGAGTTCAAAGATCTAGATATGCCATTGCGGTGAACGGATGGGGCAACTGTTGGTAGCGGAGTCGGTCTACACGTAGTCGTGAGTGCGCAACCACTTAAAACCGAAGAATCCCCACAGTGGTGGCAGGTAGAAGGTGACGAGCCGGAATGTAGTGGCGGTGACAAGGGCCACGTCCGGTGGGACCCCTATGGCTTGCAAGCACAGGGCGTATCCCGCCTCGGACACGCCCACCCCACCAGGCACTGGCATGAGCCCGGCGAAAAGACTGACCAGAGTGTTAATGAGAATTAACTGGGACAGGCTCGCGCTGTATCCAAAAATGTGAAGACAGACACCAAGAATGATCGCTTGCATAATCTGAGCACCGGCGTTGCCTAGGATCAACATCACAACATTACGACGGCTGCCAAGCACTCTAGTGGAGTCCCGCACATTTTCGAACGAGTCGCGGATTGTCTCGCGGATTCTCGGTAGAATCGATCTGACCAAGTTGCGGCAGCGCTTGACGATTAGCACGGCAAGGAAAATCAATAAAATAAGTATGATTGCGAGTTCGACGATTACGAGAAGTCCCGAAAAATCCAGTCCAGAGGATTCGGTGATAACGGAACCAAGACTCACAGTGAAGGCTGTGAGACCAAAGATCCAAATACTCAGCAGGAACAGTATCTGGATCAAGAATCCGCTGAAACTGTCGATAACGCCGATAGATATCGCCTGCGCTGGAGGAAAGCCGAACTTTTGGAAAAAGCGAATGTTCATAGCCACACGTGCCGCAGTGGCGGGCATCGTCACGGCAATGAACTGGATCGCATATTGAAGCATTAAGGCAGGGGCATACTTCACCGGCCTTCGCGCAGCACCGATCGTAGATAAGGCGAAGAACACCTGAATAATTGGCGACAAAAGGAGCGCCAACAAAATTAATGCCGAGTCAGCATTTCGGATTTCGCGGATAATCGAGAGCAAATCCACTCCGGATAAGAGTCCATACAGAGAGAACGTGATGATGCCAACAATCATGATGGTCAGAATCGATTTCAGATCCACGCGACGGATCCGGGCAAGTTCAATTTCTTCCCCGCCGGTCACCTCGAGGACACGTCCTCGGAGTTTCTTGGCGTTAAGTTCCTTGCTAGCCGAGGAACTAGAACTCAAAGCAGCCTTTTGTAAGTAGGGTGCCATTTCAAGCAGTTGATCATCGGACAGAAATTCTCGGGCAATACTTATCGCGGTGTCGACCGAAACGCTCGCAGCCGTAAGTGCCAGGACATTAACCTTGTCGAGGATCCGGCCAGAATTGACTTCAGAGATGTAAGCGGAGCGAAGATCGTTAAATGCCAGCTCCCCGTCATTAGATATTGAGATCGCCTGTTTGGAAATCTCCGAGTGCACAATTCCTGCGTCGTGAAGCGCATTAATGAGTCGCCACATCCCCCGAGCGACGTCCGTGGTCATGGAGACGCCCATGAGGGTTTCACCGTAGCCATCGCTCACGACCAAAACGTCATTTCTATCGGTCTCCCACAGACTCTTAGCTGAACGAGTAGAAACCCCTGCTCGTTGGGCTAATGTCGACATCAGCATTGAGTGTTCGGCCTGATCTAGACGGGCCCTAACCAGCCTCGACTTTGTCTCCCTGTTTCGGAACGTGGAGGTCAAGCCTCCCCATAGCTGGGAGTCAAGCGCATCATATGCAAAAACATTTACCGAGATGGACGACCCGTCAGCGCAACGGCCAGACATCCGGTGGATTCCTGGTGTCACAACGTCTTCGGCGAGATTTTCGATCCTCAGACCACGGGACTCAAGAAAGTCCTTCACTTGCTTGGGCGAAGGCCCACCCGACGGTGTTCCAAAGATGATGTGTGTAATGGCTGCAGCAGCGAGTGCAATTAACACTAAGGCGCTCGCTTTGGTAGGCAGATACTCTGCCAACAAGATGGCACCAAAAAAGGCACCGGTAATCAAGACCCTCCCAAGAATTCTTGCCCGGCGACTTAAGAACGGCGAAGCCGTGGAAACGAGCGCCACCCCGAGTGGCAGGACGGTGCTGAATGACCAGTGCGGCTCCCAGATCCCAATCGTTCCAATTTGAAAAAATTCGCTCCCGTCCTTGTGTGAGACCGCAATCATCGAAGCCCCCACGCTAATAGCGAGCGCGACGAGGTACTGCATGAGGATCCGACGGTGCGACTGACTGAAGACTGACATGCCGAAGACGAAAAGCACCCAGACCATCAACCCGACACTGCTCAACAGTAAGACGGGGTCGGCAATGTTTGTCAGACTCGGATCGAGCTGCAATCCAACCAAGAAATCGTCCGGTAGAAGAAACGTGACGACGACGAATCCAACGAGCGTGCCAATCAGAATAAAAATATCCGTCGGCCGTCGGGCAACATTGACGATTTGCGAACTTGACCAGAATTGAAACTGTGAAAGCCGCGAGCGCCAGGCAAGCCTTACAGCTTCATCTGGCTTTTGCGAACTCATTCTTCTCTCTAATTAACGTCAGGTTACTACAATGATAGACCGATGAAAGGGCGTTGAGGCAACTACAGCGTGATCTGAACCTAACCGCCTGCTTTGCACCAAAAGCGCATAGAACAGTAAGACACCGGATTATACACCCAGATTGACCCGAGCGTGGGTAATAGTGTCCGGTGGGGTCCAAATGAGCCACAATCCGGTGATCTTGCTCCTCGAGGGAGCAGGCGAGTCTGTTTAAGCCAAAGTTCAGGACAAGGTTGGGAGAAACAACATAGCTTTGAGTAGTTGTGAGTGATCTAGGCTGCTCATTCAGACAAAAGCGTGGGGATGCTGGCCATCGAACCACAATCCCCTGAGTCAAACACCACCACCGCACCGGAATGACGACCTCTGGATACCAGTGGCTGTCGTTACGGGCTACGCAACGTTCTTGGCCTACTGGGCCGTGTCATATCGAATCTGGGGTCAAACAATTGGAATGCGAATGGGAGTCATGGTTGTCATCAGCAAAACGACGGGCCAAAGATGGTCTTGGGGACGTGCATGGCTGAGGACCATCAGATGGCGAAAGCGGTGATGAATCTCGGGTAGCGGACGGGACCTATGTTGGTCGTGACGTCAGACGAACAATGGCCGAACCGACGAACACGCTCACAACTCCCCACAACGCATTGACCGGGATTCCGGACCAGTAACGAGTTTCCGTGGGGAAGCCCCGCAAGCCCACGATGGCACGGTCGCCCGTGTGTGTCACGCAAACGGGTGGTCGTGCAATTTGGCTCTTTGTCGTTCGCCGACTGGCAGGGTGGGGGTAGTTGACGAGGACCACCCATCCGCGGGTGGAACAAATGGGTCGACGATGTCTCACGTCCCGATGTTGAACCGGGTCATCGGGCTGGAATCACGAGAAACAGCGAGTCACGGGTTCGCGAACGGTGGTGGTACATATCTGGTGACTTTGTCTCACCGCGTAACCAAGATGGCCTGTCTCTGCCATGCTGAGACTACGCACACCACCCTGGGTGCGCATGAAGGGAGATATCGTGTCGAGCGATGGCTACAACACACAGATTCCGTCGGATCTTTTTACGGACGATGACGCTTCCGTGGACGGTGTCACCATGCAGTTCCGCGACGGAATGCCCATGCCCGCGACGGTCGCCGCGTCGTTCGGTGAGGTTGATTTCCACCGCGCGGTATCTCTGTTCATCAACATGGTGCCGGTCGCGAGCATGGAAGCAATCCGCCTGGGCGTCTCACAGCAGTTCTCGGGAGGAAATCCCGAGCAGAACTGGATGATCTTCGACAACCTCATGGACTCCAACAGCCTCTACCTAACGGGTAACACCGACACGGTGTATGCGTTCTGCGTGCTGGATCTGGAGAAGTCCGGCCCCGTCGTCATCGAAGTGCCCCCGGGGTGTGGTCCGAGCACTATTAACGACGCAACGTTCTCGTTCGTCACCGACATGGGTGCCCCGGGTCCGGACCGCGGTGAGGGCGGGAAGTACTTGATCCTCGGCCCGAATTACGACGGACCCTTGACGGGGGTTGCCAACGGTGAGGTCGCAGACGTTGATGGTGAGAAGTACTTCATCTCTCACACTCCGACGTATACCAACTTGTTGCCGTGTCGTGGCTTGCTGGTCAATGGTGATCCCGAACCAGCTTCCACCAATTTCCGAAAGGGCATCCGCGCCTATGCGCTGAAGGACAAGTCGAATCCGCCGGCCGTGAACTGGGTGAATGGGTCCGGCCTGGTGCACAACACCATTCACTCCAATCACGCGTCGTTCTATGAAGAGATCCACCGAGCCATCAACAAGGAGCCGGCCGACGCATTCGATCCCGAAGTGCTGGGCATCGCGAGCGCTCTGGGGATTCGTAAGGGGCAGCCCTTCTCGCTGGAGGGTCACCAGCGTGAGAAGTTCGAAGAGGCCGCCGCGACAGGCAGTGCGTATGCACGCGCGGTTGCCTTCGCCCCACGAAACCCCGCCGCTTACTCGTACGGCGAAGAGCACAGCAAGTGGTTCACGCTCTTCCCCGAGTGGGACTACCGATTCCTGGTAGACGATGGCGCCGGCGGAATCGACATCGACTCCCGCCTCGCGTACTTCTACATCGCGACCGTGAATACCCCGGCGATGGTGTGGCGCATCCCCGGTGTTGGCTCGCAATACGCGATCATCGCGCGCGATGCAAACGGTGAGTGGTTCGACGGGGACAAGACCTACACCGTCAGAATCCCGGCTAACGTCCCAGCCAAGAACTTCTGGTCTTTCGTTGTCTACGACCCGCAGACGCGATCCATGCTGCAAACCCCCGACCAGAAGTTCCCGAGCGTCAACAGCATGCGCGAAGACCTACGGACCGACCCCGATGGCAGCGTGCTGCTCACCATCGGGCCGCAGCGGCCATCGGAGGGCGCAGGGAACTGGATTCAGACGCGTCCCGGCAAGGGTTGGTTCGCAATCTTGCGCCTCTACGGCCCGGAAGAGGCCTGGTTCGACAAGACATGGCGCCCAGGAGAAATCGAACCCAACTAGTACGAGATTCGGGCAAGACAGGAAATCCCACAAGCGTAAGTCCTTTTGTGGGAAGCAGGGTAAGGGCAGAAGCTAATGTGGTTGATTAGCAGGCGACAACCGCGTCTTGTATGACCGAGCGTAACTGACTTTGTAGACGATCGGATACGCTCTCCGTAAGGTTTGTATCGCGAAGTAGAAAAGTGAAGAGGCGTAATGGCGCTCAGGACAGGGTTGAACGGGAAAGTCATGTTGACGCTGCCGTCCTACGGCGGCTTGATTGGCGCCGGCATTGGTTACGCAGCTTCCTTGACCCCTTCCTTACTTCCTCGAGGAACATTTTTCATGATCCTTGTCGCCGGGCTAGGGATGGCTGCCGGGTACGCAATCGGTTCGACCGTGGAATGGATCTCTCGCAGTGTTGTGCGGTTCACTGCAAGTTACCCTGACCGCAAAGTTGTCCTGGTCTCACTGCTGGCCATTTGGATTCCTTGCGCCATCTTGACCCCAATCGCACTTGGATGGCAATACGACCAGCAGGATGCTCTTAATTTCACCAAAGGCGCACCCGCAACCGTGGCGTTGTTTTTGGGAGCTGCCTTTCTGGGTCTGATTTTTGTATGTATCGGGCGTGGTTTTCGCGTCGTCACTCGCCTGCTGGCACGGGCCATTGCGCTCATCCCGGGCTTGTCCACGTGGGTGAGTGCTTCACCCGAACGCATCCGTTGGTTTCGTAGCATTGTTGCCGCCGCATGGTGTGTTGGCTCCGTCGCCGTTTTCGGTGGTGCATTTAACGCGATCACCGTCTCTTACGATTCGATCAACGCTGATTCCAGCGGTCAGAATCCTGTAAATCTTGGAATCAATAGTGGAAGTGCCGGGAGTAACACAGACTGGGAAACTCTTGGTCGCGAAGGACGGTTCTACGTTAACAACACAATGACATCGTCCGAGATCACCCGCATCACTGGCCGCCCTTCAAGCACGCCGGTTCGTCTGTACGTCGGGATGCAGCAAGCGCAAACTCCGGAAGAGAGAGTGGAAATTGCCCTCGCTGAGCTAGATCGTGTAGACGCGTGGGCACGGCCGCACCTCGTGATTTACGGAGTAACAGGCACCGGCTGGGTAGACCCTGACGCGATCAATTCCATCGAGGCAGTCACCGGAGGAGACGTCACAACAGTAACTGTCCAGTATTCCGCTGTGCCATCGTGGATTGGTTTTTTAATTGATCCACAGACTTCTATGGACCAAAACTCAATTTTGACCAAAGCGGTCGTCAACCGTTGGAAGTCCCTCCCGTCAGATTCAAGACCAGAATTAATCCTCTTTGGAGAGTCCCTGGGTTCGATGGGGACCCAAGGGGCTTGGCAAGCGGGAGACCAACCGGAAGAGGTTACTCAGGACATCCAGAAAATTGTGTGGATCGGTCCGCCAGCTGAGTCCACCTTGTGGAAGTCGTGGCAAGCCGAACGCACGAGCGGACCTGCGTGGGACCCCGTGGTGGGGGACGGTTCCATAGTGCAGGTAATTGTTACGCCAGAAACTAGTGGAACGGCGAATCCAAATCAAGGTACTCGCATCGTGTTTGCAGCTCACGCGAACGATCCCGTTGTTTATTGGAGCCCCTCATTGTTGTTGAGTAAGCCAGACTGGGCCGACTCGCCCCTAGGACCGGGAGTCATGCCGCAATTCCGCTGGATCCCAATTGTGACTTTCCTCCAGGTAGGCCTAGATTTAGTGGCCGGTGGAGAGCCACCCGAAGTAGGCCACAATTACAGTGCCCAAATGGCTCCCGCCGTCGCTTTGGGTATCGACCACCCAGATTGGACGAGCAGTGATCTGGAGCGCCTTTCTGCAGCATTGCCCAACTTGCGTTACGAGACGGGATAGTGGCATTGGCCACCACTAAAAAAAGTAAGATTTTTGAAGAGTTGCTTCTGTCAAATGACCCTGCAGCCGTCGGACAGACACTGCTTGTGATAGCTGAGATGGGCAACCTTGATAGCACGATGACATCGCTTTAATCAGAGTAAACGATTGACGCAGCAAAACGACTAGGTCAACTACGCAACGTATGCCATTCTTCAAGTTCTCAGCGAAGTTCTGCCGTTAGCCGTGGGGGTAAGTGCAAGTGCCGCAGCTGTTATTGCACTAGTACTCATCCTTCAAGGAGACCGAGACATATCGTCCGCATCCACGTTTACCCTCGATTGACTGGCAGGTGTTGGTGCAGTCGGTGCCACCGGCATAGGTCTCGGCATCGCAGCTGCCTCGAACCCGGTCCCGCGGACGGAATGGTTGCGTGTGATTCTAGGTTTCGTCCTTCTCTTTCAGGCAGGTCGAACATGGCAGACTCGAACTCCAGCCGATCACAATGCCGCCCAGCCAAAATGGATGGCAGGTCTTCAGCAGGCGTCACCTCGCTACACAGGCTTTTTAGGTTTTGCGTTGGGAAGCATTAATCCAAAGAATCTGATGTTCACACTAGGTGCAGCAGCCGCAATCAGGAACAACGGACTGGCACCGGCTGAGATCTGGATCGTGTCATTGGCGTATGTCTTTGTTGCGAGCCTGTGTGTAGCCATTCCCATGACAATTTACTTGCTTTTGCGGTCGAAAGCTGAGCACATCCTGGGTTCATTGGGTTCATTGGGATCATGGATGGGCGTTAATTCTGCAGAGATCGCGATCATGGTACTGCTGATTTTTGGTATCAAGTTGACTCTTGGAGGTGTAGCTGGCCTGATCGGCTAACAGTGATAACTATGCGAGTACGGCATGCGCAGAGCTGTTCTCATTACCTCTCTGCCCGGTGTGACGGTGGCGCTTACGATAGGACAAATCCCGCGTGACACAAATCAAGCCATATTGTCGCTTGATCAAGCGGGATGCGGTTGGCTAACATTGAGCCTTGTTGCAAATGTTAATTTATTAACTTTGAGGTCGCAGACCTGAAAGTGACGGCGACACGCAATTTATCGTGTTACGACGGTTTTCGTTGATGATGAAAGAAGAGGATTATGTCAAACGGTCCGATTGAGGTACTTGTTCTCGGTTTCCCGGGAAATCAATTTTCAGGCGAGATTCTTCCGGAATTAGCGCGGCTGGTTACCGGGCGTCAAATCGCGATCCTAGACTTAAAATTTGTAGCAAAGGCGCTGGACGGCCAAATTGTCACATTAGAGGCGGTTGACGCTGACAATGAGGAATGGGCGGAGCTAATTGTGAGTGATAGCAGCGATTACGTAGAAGACGAAGACTTCCAAGACGTAGCTGACATGCTTGAACCTGGCAATTCGGCGGCCATCTTGGTCTTTGAACACCTGTGGGCCAAATCCCTCACGTCGGCACTGACGGGAGCAGGGGGCGTGTTGCTATTCAATGCCCGAATCCCCGCAGAATAGAGACTTAGGCTTAGAGAAAGTTGTGGAGTCGTGCTGCTCGCAAGTGCGCTGATCATTGGGTGTCTGATAGCACTAGCCAGTGGAAAATTCCCTCCGGTGCTTGTTTTTGCTACCACGCTCTCGGCGGCGGGGCTTTTGGGCATTGCGCCAAGTAGTGAACTGCTGAGCGGTCTTTCGAGTCCGGCTGTGGTCACTGTGGCCGCGATGTTGATTATCGCCGCTGGGGTGGTTCATACAGGCATAGTCTCGCGCGCTGGGCGCAGGATCCTAGGGGGTGCTTCAACTTTGCGAAGTGCGCTGACTCGGCTCCTGTACCCGATTGGATTTGCGTCCTCCTTCATGAATAATACGCCCATTATTGCGATGACTATTCCTGCCGCACAAGAATTTGAGCAAACCAGCGGAATCGCAGCTCGCCGCCTCCTGATGCCTGTTGCCTTCGCCGCGGCGATGGGTGGCGCAACAACACTGGTTGGAACAAGTTCCAATTTGCTTATTGCTTCTTTAGCTGGTGCCGAAGGCATCGAGCTTGGTTTCTTTGCCTTCACTCCAGTAGCTTTACCCACCTTTTTTGTCGGAGTGGGACTTTTGATCCTTATTGTTCGCAAAGTTCTCCGCAGAGAGGAAATGACTTCAGACAACACCAGACGTTGGAGGGTCGAACTCCACGTAGGTGCTGGAGCACTCCTTCAGGGAAATACCTTGGCGGAAAGTGGGCTACTTTCAGCCCGCGACTACGAAGCCACTTCGGTTGTGAGAGGAACAGAGACAGTCGCACAGACGAATCCCCTCGATGCTGGTGATGTGATCACGTATGAAGCTAATGCAAATGGAGTCTGTCAGCTGTGGGCTAACCCTCGATTTGGGCAGAAGAATCAGCGGCTTTACCAGGTAATTTTGGGTACTGGGGCCTCTGGAAATCTTGGCCAACTAGGCCACCACGACAACTTAAATATTCTTGCGGCACTTGACTCGATGGGTGAGCTCAGTGCTGCGACGGCTCGTCCGGGCGAGGTTTTATACGTCACCAGCTCATCGGTCCAAGCGTTAGAAAGTGTAGAAGACATCGCTATGGTCACAGACGTAGGTGATCGAGCTCCGCAGGTCGCCAAGACAAGATTGGCTCTCGGAATCTTGGCTGCCGTTATTGCGACATTGGCGTGGGGGAAGTTTCCGACCGAATGGGTTGCCGCGACTGGCGCATTAGCGATAATCTTGTGCAGGATAATCTCGGCCCGCGCCGCATTCCGGGCTCTGAATTGGAATCTCTTGGGAGTCTTGGCTGGATCAGTGGGATTGGGGTCCATCGTTGTGAGCAGTGGCATTGCGGAGGCCATCGCAGATTGGGTTGTGGCCACTACCGGGTCATCTTCCGTGGCGCTTGTCCTCATCGTCGGCGTAGTCTCACTCCTGCTGGCTGTGTTCGTGACAACAGCTGCTGCAGTGAGCATTGTGGTACCAATCATCGTGTATGTAAGCAACAGCCTCGCTGTATCACCAGGGCCGCTGCTTGCATTGCTTGCTGTCAGTGCATGTTTGTCATTTGTCAATCCCTACTCCAATCAAAGCTTTATGATGGTTATGGGAGCAGGGAATTACGATTTTCGCGACTACGTGCGCCTCGGTGCTCCGGTCGCTGGATTAACCTTGATCACGGCCAGCCTTGCATGTCTTTTCTGGTTAGCATACTAAAAAACAACGAAGGGAAATCAATATGGGAATCATGAGAAAAGCCGCAACAGCAGCTGCTGTAAGTGGCGCAGCAACTCGCGCGCACAACCGTAACTCCAAACCAACTGCACCCGCACCAACTGCACCCGCACCCGCACCCGCAGCTTCCGGCCCAACGCTGGAAGACCTAGCAGCGATGCACGCTTCTGGTGTGCTCACTGACGAAGAATTCACCGCAGCGAAAAAGAAGGCTTTGGGTCTCTAGTTTAAATTCCCCGATAGGCTCACTTTCCTCGCACTGACAAGTTGGAGTTAATGCTTATACGCTGCGAAGCGTGTACGGCTGCATCAGGAAGTACAGTCGCTGTCCCGGTAGTTTGCCACCAGCTCGGTTGGCGCTACCGGGACGCAATCCACTCTTGCCTTCACCAAAATGACGGTCCAAGCTCAGTCACGGTGATTAATATGTGCAAAAAGAGAAAAGTTTTCCGTCCAGACCAAAGTTTAAGATACGCAGGCAATTTTGGCGCTTAAGTCATGCACGCCCTAGTTCTTGGCGTCTGCTGAGTCGTCTTCAACGTCTCAGTTAGCGTGTCTCAGCTTATTTTGATAAAGACTCGAGGTAGCTTGTCCACGGTTCTCACGCCCGCTGCCTGAGGAGTGGGTGGTTCTGAGGCTGCTCACACTTATGTGTGTGTAGGGTATTGGAGCACCTTCTGACATCGCCTCCTTGTTATCTAGTGTGTTAGCTTCGATCTTTATGGGGTGTGCGATGGCTCCGATGGCTTTGCTTAAGAGAGTGTGAGTAGAGTTCGGCGCAATCTCGAACCAAGACAGATCTGGCACGCGTCCTGCGGGGCGGGGCTCGGACATTACCTGTAATAGGCAAGATCCAGCACCGCTCAACCCCCACTTCACAGACGGACTTCTGAGTCCTGTGCAATATGCAAGGCGCTACACCACATCTTGTACATGATGCCAGTCGTCGTCTCGAACATTGCTTCACTGACGAGTGGCCGCCCTGGCGCAAAGTCGTAATACATGATCCGCTCCCCTGCGGCATTCAAAGCATGCGCCACGGTCATGGGCGATTCTACCCACGGAAACGACTCTGCGAGCCTCTTCCCGACCAAAGCGTCCCACGCCTCCATCATGCCCCTATATTTCTTCGAGGTCGGTTGGCCAAGCTCAGCATCGGCAGCGGCGCGCATAAAGGGACCATGCTTCAGAAACGCCGAGTAGACGCCCTCCAAGTGCGGCTTAACCCGAAGACTCGTACCTTCCAACCACGGCTGGCCAGCCATCACCATTTCGGTAACGACTGCGTCGAAAAGCCTGCCCACTGCGTCGTCGATGTTGTCGAACTCACGGTAAAACGTGGATCGCGAAATTCCTGCGGCGCGGCAGATGCGCCCAACCGTGAGGTTCTCTACTCGCACCTCCAGTAAAAGATCCTCCAAGACCTCTAATGATGTCACCGCTGAAGTGTAGGATAGGAATCCAACAAATAAGGTTCACTTCGAAAAATATACACCTATCGTTCAAGGTTTAGCCCTTGCCGAAAGGATGTTGTTATGTCGAGTCATCGGATGCTTTCGCGGTTGAGGCTGATTGCTCACCCCAAGAAGTAAGGGAAAGCACAAGTTACTTGGGGTTTTGATGTATTTCCCTCCGCCCTGCACCATAATCTGACTCAGAGGAGGCTCCCCAAGACAGGTGCTAGGTGCTAACACAGGATTCGTCGTCCTTCAGACGTGAGTTCTTTCTAAGCCCTTCCGAGCGCGGAGGTGCACATCGTCTAGATTCAGGCCATGACTAAGCGCAAGTTTTTTATCGATACGGATACCGCCACCGACGACGCTGTCGCGCTGGTGATGGCGTTGCGGAACTCAGATATTGACGTGTTAGGTATTTCTACTGTTGCGGGCAATTGCACAATCGAGCAGGCCACCCAAAATGCTCTCTATACGCAGAACTTGGTGGGTTCGACTGTGCCGGTGCATGTGGGCGCCGCTGGTCCACTGATGCGGGACCTACAAAGTGCGCACCACGTGCATGGTCAAGACGGGATGGGCGATATTGGACTTGAGTTGCACAGCCGTGAGCCGGCCTCGTATCGAGGCGTTCAGGCGCTGATCGATGCGATTATGGACAACCCAGGCGAGATCGAGCTTGTCACACTTGGCCCGCTCACTAATCTTGCTCTGGCACTGCGCCTTGAGCCCGGAATCATCGACTCGGTCAAGCGCGTGGTGTCCATGGGTGGCACAGCCATCCTTCCGGGCAACGTCACTGCGTTGGCAGAATTCAACTTCTGGGCTGATCCTGAGTCCGCATACATAGTCGCCAACTCGGGCCTGCAATGGGAAATGGCCGGCTGGGATATCTCCACCGCGCATGCCGTTATTCACGACGAACTTGCAGCCGAGCTTCGGAGCGTAGGAATGCTAGGCGCCTTCGCCATGGATATTCAGGCCGTGCTGCGCGAGTTCTGTCGAAACGAAACCATGCTCGACGGGTTCGATCTACCTGACCCGTTAGCCATGGCAATTGCCATTGAACCCACCATCGTTACCCGGGAGGCACACCACTTTGTTGACATCATCTCGGGGGACGGTCCTGCTCGGGGCCAAACGATCGTCGATGAACGCGGTAATAGTGGTCGTGAACCCAACTGCCGTGTGATCTACGAGGTCGATCGTGAACGGTTCCTAGAACTACTACACGCCTCACTGACAGACTCCCCGTAGGCGAATCGGCAAATCGCGTACGCTTGGGCCGTGCGCATTTTCTCATCCCGTCCGTTCGTAATGGTGATTGCGGCTTTCGTGATCATCGGCTTTCTGGGTGCTGGAGCTGCCGCCTTTATTCCCCGCGGTGGCAGCGGCACGACCAACATAGACGCTGACGCGATCTGGGCATCACAACCAGAAGACGTCAAGATTGAGGTGTGCACGGCATTGCGAGCCAACCCGCGGGGATACCTGACCCTGATGGAACAGACCTGGCTCGCCGACGGCACTGTTGATGCGGCCTTTGTAGATGAACTCATCGACATCATTGCCACTGATTGCCGAGTGGACTACTAGCTGCGCGGGCAAGACACTCAAGCGCGCAGGCCTGCACCCTGCATCTAGAGTGCGCCTATGCGTGATCATGTGTTAGAACGACTGCGAGCATCATGGGGGCAACGTCATTCAGGAGCTCAGCCCAGAAGTACGGCGGTCGAGCAGGAAGAAAGACCGGGAGAAGTCTTACAGACCGGGAGTGCCGGGGTTCTTTTTCACGGAGATTATTCGGCTGTTACCACGGTGGGTGAAGAGTTTGGTCAGAGTCGGCTGGGCATTGGGGTAATGCATGATCTCGATGGAGAGATTGTCAGTATTAACGGAACAGCGTGGTGTATCCCGGTTGATGGGCGGCCACGTGAGTTGGATCCGGATGAGGGAATTGCTTTTGGCATTGCAGCCCACGGCGGAGTCGGTCACGTTGTGTCGATTGCTACCGGGTCAAGCATGGAGCAGATTTTGATTGCAGTAGATATGTATTTGGAGTCAACGCACGTAAATCACGAACAAGTTGTGTGTGCGATCGAAATCGTGGGAACTTTCACTGATGTAATCCTTCGCACTGAAGCCCCGCCGACTTACGAGCATGAACCGCTCGGGGAGGTGCTCGAGCGGGAAACACGGTTTGAATTTGATTCATGGGATGGCATACTCGTTGGCTTTAGATTTCCTAACTTAACGGATGGCGAGATCATCCCCGGACTGCACTTGCACGCGATGGGGAGTGACTTGCTCTCGGGAGGGCACGTGCGGCGAGTAGCAACCTCGACAGTGGCGGCAACAGTGTGGATCGACGAATTGCATCCGCTGGTAGGCAGCAAGGGGACTGCGGAATCGAACGGGCCAGACATTGATTTCGACAAGTATGAGGGCCCACTCGCTTAGTCAAGCGTTACAGATGGGTGTCAGTAACCAGCATCGATTCAATAGGTTGTCGCTGTAAATCTGAGTAAAGTCGCTGTGAATTCCACGTTAGCCACTGGCCCAAGTCAAAGTTGTTGCAAAGAAGATTGACCGGATTGCTAAATCCGCCGACGGGAATATTGCGGTAACACTCAAGGGAGTTTTCGGTGATTTAGAACTGCGAAGTGTCCCAGCACAAGCAACACCTGTCCCTGTCTTGACGGACACGATTCGGGCCCAGATGAGATTCCTATTGGGGCGAGTTAATGCGAGCTTTGGGGTTTTCGACAGGGGCCTAAGGGTCAAGGAGTAGGGGCGCCAGGACTTCACTTGCACGGATTGACGCAATCCAAGGCTGCAGTTATTTACATGCCACGGAACTAGTGACATGTACGCTGGGGAGCATGACACCTGAAGATTCGCTGATGAAAGTGTGCGATTCCACGCTGGATGATCGCGATATCGTCACCGACCCAGATATTTTGGGCTCGTACTCGAGGGATCGTTCAACCGGTTCCTTAGCGGGCGAGCCGCTCGGCGTCGTATTTCCCCGCTCTACCGCACAAGTCGCCACGGTAATGGCCGCTGCGCACAAGTATCGAGTGCCAGTAGTTCCCCGCGGTGCTGGATCAGGACTTAGCGGCGGGAGCAACGCGATAGATGGTTCACTTGTGCTCTGCGTTGAGCGAATGCGAGATGTCGTCGATGTAAATCTTACAGATGGATACGTCGAGACCCAGCCCGGAATTTTCAATTCTGAACTGCGTGAACATGTTGGTCGCTTAGGCATGTGGTACGCACCCGACCCTGCCAGCAAGGATTTCTGTTCGATCGGTGGCAATATAAATACAAATGCGGGTGGATTATGTTGTGTCAAGTACGGAGTTACCCGCGATGCAGTCTTAGGACTGGAAGTTGTCCTAGCCGACGGCCAAGTGACCCGGCTAGGTCGCCGCACAATCAAAGGTGTTGCCGGTTACGACCTTGCTGGACTGGTCGTGGGCTCCGAGGGAACGTTGGGAATCGTCACCATGGCCAGGCTTCGTCTGCGCCCCCTACCGCCCCCGGCAACTACCGCAGTTGCGGTGTTTGATCAGGTAGCGGATGCGGGCCGAGCAACGGCGGCGATCATGGCCGAAATCACCCCGAGCATGCTCGAACTGATGGATCAACAAACATTGCGGGTGGTAGAGAATTGGCGCCCCATGGGTCTGGACGTCACTGCCGGCGCGCTACTCGTTGCGCAGACAGACTCCGGACACGGAAGCGCACTTGCTGATGCGGATCGACTTTTGCAAATCTGCGATGACAATGGGGCATCATTGACCCATCGATCTGAAGACGAGGCAGAGTCAGAAATGCTGCTTGGTGCTCGGCGAATGGCGATCCTCGCCATGGAAGCACAAGGGGATTGGTTACTCGACGACGTCGCGGTGCCCCGTTCACATCTAGCGGAGGCAATGGTGCGAATCCAAGATGTCGCGGAAAAACACGATGTCACGATTTGCACATTTGGTCATGCCGGTGATGGAAATTTGCATCCGACGATTCTGACCGAGCGTGGGGACCAGGAAGCTGGTGCGAGAGCACTCCTCGCCTTTGACGACATTTTGGAGGTCGCGTTGTCACTTGATGGCACTGTTACCGGCGAACACGGAGTGGGAAACCTCAAGCGAGAAGCGCTCGCACGCGAGCTGGACTCGGTATCCATTGATTTGCACTCGCGCATAAAGCAGGCGTGGGATCCATTGGGAATCTTAAACCCCGGTAAAGCATTGCCACGGTGGTGAACACCACCACGAGTAAAACGTGCCTACCCATATGCCCCTAGCCCTAGGCTAGGGGCATGAGCGCCGTTGGCGATACGCCGAAAGATCGCATCCTTGTGGCTGGGGTTGATTCTTCGACGCAGTCGGTAAAAATCGTGGTCCGTGATGCACATTCCGGGGAATTGGTCCGAGAAGCCCGGGCCTCGCATCCGGAGGGCACCGAGGTCAGCCCCCGAGCCTGGTGGGATGCATTAGGTTCACTCGTGCCGCGGACGCTTGACGGTGTATCTGCACTCAGTATTGCAGGTCAACAACACGGCATGGTGGCCCTTGACTCGAACCAAGAAGTTGTGCGCGATGCATTGTTGTGGAATGACACTCGATCCGCGCAAGCAGCGGACGACTTAGTACAAGAACTTGGTGGGCCCTCTGCTTGGGCTGCGGCCGTGGGCAGTGTCCCCGTGGCGGCATTCACAGTGTCAAAGTTGAAGTGGATGGCCCAACACGAGCCAGAAAATGCGAATCGCACCCAAAGCGTTGTATTGCCACATGACTATTTGACCGCGATCTTGACGGGCAACATGGGCGAGCCCACAACAGATCGAGGTGATGCCAGTGGGACCGGCTACTGGTCGCCCTTAACGGGGGAATACCGGCAGGACTTGGTCGAACTTGCACTCGGTCACGAACTTGCGCTGCCCCGAGTGGCAGGTCCGGGCGAGATCGTCGGAACGGCAGTGGGGATCGGTCGTGAAGATATTGTGATTGGTCCTGGCACCGGTGACAATATGGGAGCAGCGTTAGCCCTAGGTGTTAAGCCCGGTGACGTCGTGGTCTCCCTGGGAACTTCGGGAACAGCATTCGCTGGATCGAGTACACCAACCCAGGATCCATCAGGATTCGTCGCTGGCTTTGCCGATGCAACTGGAAACTTCCTGCCACTTGTGTGCACCCTCAATGCAGCGCGAATCTTGACGGCGACAGCGGCGATGTTGAATGTGGACTTTGACGAGTTTGCGCGGCTCGCCTTGTTGGCAGCACCAGGTGCCGGCGGGTTGACTTTTATTCCATATCTTGATGGTGAGCGGACTCCAAATTTGCCTGATGCACAAGGCTCACTGCACGGCATGACCCGGGCGAACATGACGCCAGAAAATATCTCTCGAAGTGCAATTGAAGGAATGTTTGGTGGTTTAGCGGACGCGGTGGATGCGCTCACCCGGGCAGGGGCCCCGGTAAATCGAGTGATCTTGATTGGTGGGGCGGCTGCAAACCCCGCCGTGGGCCAGGTTGCTTCCACAATGTTCAATGCGCCGGTTGAAGTGCCACCCGCAGCAGAATATGTCGCTGACGGCGCGGCTCGACAGGCCGCGTGGGCCCTCAACGGCAAATTACCTGACTGGAGTGGCAGCGGTGTCGGGGTAGTTCGCCAGTTTGCGCCCGACTACCACGAGGTGATCCGGGCTAACTTCCGTAGTGCCTGGCAAAGCATGTACGCCTGATCGCCTAAGTTTCTCTCATGGACTTCCTCACCGTCACTCTCTTTGCCCTGGTTGGGGCTTCGGCGCAATTTGTTGACGGACTACTCGGCATGGGATTTGGCATCACTTCGGCATCCCTACTCACGGTTCTTGGATACAGCGCGGTGGCCGCATCTGCTGGCACGCACGCTGCCAAAGTTGGGACAACTTTGGTCTCAGGGGTGAGTCATTGGCGTGAAGGCAATGTCGATTGGCGGGTGTTGATCACGGTGGGAGTGCCCGGTGCGATTGGCGCATTTATCGGGGCGGTGGTGCTGACCAGTATCGCACTAGATGGCGCTCGAATCTGGATGGCCGCGATTCTGTTTTTGTTGGGGCTCACTATTATTGCTCGCTTCGGTTACGATAAGTCGCTCTTCCCAGCCATGAAATTGCGTACAAGAAATCTGTGGCCGATTGGTCTTTTCGGTGGCTTTGTCGATGCAACCGGTGGCGGGGGTTGGGGGCCGGTTGCGACCCCGTCGCTCATGACCGTGACCAAACACAAACCGCACCGGATTGTAGGAACAGTGAGCGCGTCAGAGTTCCTCGTGGCGGCGTCGGCATCCATCGGGTTCCTCTTTGGCGCAGGGGAAGCCGGTGTCCCGTGGCTGGCTGTTCTGGGTCTGGTGATCGGCGGGGTTATTACGGCACCCATCGCCGCTCGACTTGCCAAGAAAGCCCCAACCGCGCCACTTGGCGTTGCCGTCGGTGGAATGGTCTTGATCGCAAACACTGTGGTGATCGCTTCGGTCCTGGCGATCTCTGGTGCAATTTCGGCGGCCATTGTGGCCGTAGAGCTTGTAATCACAATTGCGATTGTGATTCAAGTTGTTAAGCGGACTCCCGCACCAACTTGAAGGTCTGGTCGAGAATCTTCGCGACCTGAACCGATTGCCAAGGATTGGGAAGCCAACCGCCGCTTCCGCTAATTCGATCACTCACGTTCTCGAACATCAGTTGATAAGGGTCTACTGGTGCGAAGTGCTCAGTGTGCTTGTGCCCATTGACCATGAGGGTCAATTCACTGGGTTGATTGAAGCTGGTGAAAGCTTGATCTTTTGGCAAGCTGATTTCACCTTCACTGCCCTTGAGCACAAAGCGTTGAGACGGATGCATGGCGAATGAAGAAACGATCGCTGCTGATCCTTGTGAGTGCGAGTTTGTGAAGTCGAATTGGGCCTTCATGGTCATGTCAACTTGCTCCCCATGATTTTCTTTTTCCGCCTGGGTGAGCGAGTACTGCGTATCCTCGTCAAGCAGGGCCACAAGTGCGTGCAGTGGGTAGATGCCCACGTCATAAAGTGCGCCGCCACCCTTATTGGGATCGAGTCGGTAGTTGCCTTTTGTTACCCCGTCAAATGTAAAAGTGCCCAGGTAGTTCGTAGGAGACCCGATCGCTTTGCTGGAGACGAGTTCTTGAATGCGTTGTGCGCGCGGATGCCACAGAGACCACACGGCTTCAACCAACAACAGGCCCTTGTCTTTTGCATGAGCATAGGCATTGATCGTTTCACCAGCATTAAGCACCATGGGCTTTTCGCAAAGAACATGTTTGCCCGCATCCAGGGACTTGAGAATCCAGGGAAGGTGGGCGTCATTATTTAACGAGATGTAGACCGCCTGAATATGAGGATCTTGAATCAGTTTTTCGTAGGAGTCGTAGGCGATCTTCGGTGACAGACCGAGTGCGCGACTTTCATCGCGTGCAGCAGCGGCATACAGAGTCGCGTTGTGTGCGTTGTGTAGCGATTTTGCGGTTGTCCCAGTTGCAAGACCACCGGCGCCGATAAATCCCCAGTTAACAGTTCCGTTTTCCGACATACGCTTAGTGTGTCTTGTCAGTTGTTGAACAGAACAGGGGACTCAGGAATTCCGTTATGCCCGGCAGAGATCTCTGCGGCCTCCATGAGGGCAACCACATCACGGGAATCAATCGCCTGCACTTGCATCGAATCGTGGCCGTGCAGTAACGCCGCGAATTCCCGGTGAAATTCGTATGGTTGAACGAGATCAAGTTCGATTTGCGTTCGCGTACCTGCTGAATCAACCAAGAAAACTTTGGCGGGAAGATCTGCCACGGCAGGTTCAGCTGCTGGATCCCATTCTCCAATGATCGCGCCGGTTGTTCCTAGTGCATAAAACTTAGGCTTGCGCGCCGCCGCAAGATCTGAGTTGACGAAACTTGCGGTACTCCCATCAGTAAAAGTGATTGCCACTTCAGCGTGATCGGCATTAGTGACATGGTCCCAGTGGCGCTTGTGATTGTGGCCACTCACGTGGGCAACTCGTTCGGGAAACAGGTTCAGAATTTGGTCGAGATAATGTGAGCCCCAGTCAAAAATTGCTCCACCGGAAACATCAGACATGGAGTGCCAGTAATCACACGGCCGCGAATACCCTCCGACGAAAGATTCAAAGGCAAACAGTTCCCCGATTGCGCCTTCTTCTACCAAGCGTCGCAATGTCACAAAGTCCGGATCAAATCGTCGGTTTTGATACACCACCAAGACGCATTCTTTCTCGTTGGCTAGGGCAATTAGTTCATCGCACTGTTCTGCCGTGAGAGCCATGGGCTTTTCCAAGATCACGTGCAAGCCACGATTGAGGGATTCTTTGGCCCAGGAATAGTGGCTATTGGGTGGGGTTGAAATTACGACAATGTCGATCAGTCCGCTGTCAAGCATCTCCATTGAGTCGACGAATGTGGAAGCAGTGGGAGCCAGTTCGAGGGCGGCGATGACTCGGTCGGGGTTGAGGTCTGCAACCGCCCGAAGTTCAAGGCCGGGGGTCGAGGCAATTGCCAAATTGTGTTCATGGCCAATGGCTCCATAGGCCAGGAGACCAACACGGAAAGAGACGGAATTGGTGGAAGGCATGGCTACTAACATAGTGGTCTGCGGTCAAGCCCGCAGAATCTCACGCACGGCAAGTGAATTGCGGGTAACTTTGTCCTCAATTGTCAGTCTCAGAAATGGAGTACACATGTCTGATCAAGTTCTTGCAGGGAAAACTGCGTTGGTTACCGGGGCATCTCGGGGAATCGGGCGGGCAATCGCCCTGAGTTTTGCTCAAGCCGGGGCGGATGTGGCTTTAGTCGCCCGAGACGCAGAGAAACTCGGCGAAATCGCCGACGAAATTAGCGATTTGGGTCGTAGTGCTCAGGTGATCACCGCGGACCTGTCCTCTGAGGATGCAGTTGAATCGATCTGCTCGAGTCTTGATTTTGATGTACTCAATATTTTGGTCAATAACGCGGGCGGAAACTCCTTTATGGCCACCACGGAAAAAATGAGACTCTCCGGTTGGCGCAAGACCATGAATCTGAACTTGGACGCCCTGGTCGCCATCACACAGGGTCTGATTCCGCGTCTGGTGAATTCGGGTAATGGGTCCGTTATCAACGTGTCTTCCGTCGCCGGGCTTCGAGGGTCCCCGTTCATGTCCCATTACGGAGCCGCAAAAGCTGCAGTGATCAGTTTCAGCCGCAGCCTGTCCGTGGAACTTGCCAGCCAAGGGGTCCGAGTCAATTCGCTGGTTCCCGGCTGGATCGAGACGGACCTCACGGATTTCTTGCGTTCAACCAAGGAAGCCGAAGCAGGAACCCTGTCGCGGGTCCCCATGGGACGCTGGGGTCGTGCCGAGGAAATCTCGGCAGCAGCAATTTTCCTGGCCAGTGATGCTTCAAGTTTCATGACCGGGCAGGAGTTGATCATTGATGGAGGCCTGTCCGCAATGCCGTAATCACGGAAAAAAAGTGGTTTGGGGTGCACAATGGGCTCATGTAATGAATGTGTGAGAGCACCTACTGGGAAGGAACTGCCATGAGCAATAACACAACCAGTCGTACCAGCCGGATTGAGGCAAAGTACAAGGGCCACCGCAGCGAGGATCGTTTCTTCGCCGCTCGCAACAACGCCAAGCAGGCGTGCGAGAACCTTCGAACCGCAATTCGAAAATCTCACATTCACCGTGTGATGCGTGACGAACTTTTAGAAGCAACCGATCGCGCCGAAGCGCTCGTTAAAGACGTGGAACCCACCCAAATTCACCCGGGTGCGGGGATTCGTCAGCTATCAAAGGAAATCGAGCACTTGCAATTTGCCGAGCAATGGGTCGCTGCCGCTGATCGCGTGCTGAATCGGTTGGGTAGCAGTGGCCCTGCCGATGCCCGCCACGAATTAGAGCAAGCCCAAGATGCCGTCATGTGGTGCATTCGAGCCAATGAGTGGAACGGTCAACTCACCGCCGCGGGTGCGCAGTTGCAGGAAGCCGTTGCCGCGGCAGAGATTCATGCTGCTCGAGTGAGTTGATTTCAGGCTGGCGAGAGTTCGCTGACCGATCAGTTCAGTTCAGGAATCTGGATTGAACAAGTTTCCGGCTCGCTTCGATCTGCGGGGCGAGGAACTGATCGGGTCCAGGCCCGCTTGTTGTTAGGCGCATCTCGCGAACTAATTCTCTGGTCGTTTCGGCCGGAGAAAGTGGTGCGCGCAACTCGATCCCTCGACTCGCTGTCATATATTCAATGGCAATGATGGTGGTCAGATGAGAGATCGCGCTGCGTAACTTTCGACCGGCATGCCACCCCATGGACACGTGATCCTCTTGCATGGCTGAACTCGGAATTGAATCGACACTTGCTGGGACGGCAAGACGCTTGCATTCACTGACCAAACCAGCCTGGGTGTATTGGGCAATCATGAGACCTGAATCCACACCCGGATCGTGGGCTAAAAATGGGGGGAGTCCGTTGTTGCGGTTTTTGTCCAAAAGCCGATCAGTTCGACGCTCGCAAATGGACCCAAGGTCAGCTGCGGCGATTGCCAGGAAATCTAGGACGTAGGCGACCGGGGCTCCGTGGAAATTTCCATTGCTCGTCACCTCACCCGAAGGAAGAATTACGGGGTTATCGATACTTGCAGCTAATTCATTGTGGGCAACGGTGCGTGCGTGCGCGATCGTGTCCCGCACCGCGCCGGTCACCTGAGGTGCGCACCGAAGACTGTAGGCATCTTGTACCCGATCGTCGTCGATCCTGTGACTGTCAACAATTGCCGATCCGGACAACGCGGCATACATGCGTGCTGCGCTTATGGCTTGCCCCGCGTGTGGACGCAACGGTTGGTGTAACTCTGGTCGAAATACTTGATCCGTCCCCAGCAAGGCTTCAACGCTCATTGCAGCACCAAGGTCTGCGGCATCGCATAATCCTTCAAGGTCAGCGTTCGCCATGATCAACATGCCAAGCATTCCATCGGTTCCGTTAATTAATGCCAGGCCCTCCTTTTCCTGGAGTTCAACTGGATAGATCCCTGCAGCACGAAGCAAGTCAGCGACTTCGCCCATGGCGCCATTGGCGCCCCGAGCTTCACCCTCGCCCATGGCGACAAGTGCGCAGTGTGCGAGGGGTGCAAGGTCCCCGCTGCAACCCAGAGAACCAAATTCGTACACAACCGGAGTGATCCCAGCGTTGAGAATGTCGGCGTAGGTACGAGCAACTTCTGGCCGTACCCCGGTGTGACCAGAAGTAAGAGTCTTAAGGCGAAGGAACATGGTGGCACGGACGACTTCGCGCTCAACTTCATTACCCGAACCAGCCGCATGGCTACGGATCAAGGATTTCTGTAATTGCACGCGGTTTTCTGGTGGGATGTGACGGTGTGCCAGTGCGCCAAAACCGGTTGAGATTCCGTAGACCGGGGTCTTTTGGTGGGCGAGTGTGTCCACGTGAGCGCGGCTCACGGCCATTGCGTCGAGTGCGGCGGCGCTGATCTCAATCAGGGCATTGCCCCGGGCTACTGCGATCACTTCGTCAACTGTTGGCGGTGATGTTCCCAAAATCACGGTGTGTCTCATAAGGTGAGTGCCTTTCCGACCAGGTAGGTGTGGGCGATTTGCGGCACACCTGGACGATACGCGAGGAAATCTATTGAGGGCGCGTTGAGAACTATAAAGTCAGCGCGCATGGCTGGGGCAAGAACTCCTATGTCGCTGCGTGCCAGCGCTTGTGCTCCGCCGGCAGTTGCGGCACGAACTGCCTGGTCAACGCTCATGTGCATTTCCCGAACCGCCAGCGCGATCATGAACTGCATTGAAGTGGTAAATGAACTACCGGGGTTGCAATCGGTGGAAAGGGCGACGTCAACACCCGCGTCTAGGAAGCGACGCGCGTCAGGGAAAGGCGAGCGCGTTGAGAACTCAACTCCTGGTAGCAAAGTTGCCACAATGCCTGCATCGGCGAGGGCCGCTAATTCAGAGTCAGAGGTGTAGGTCAAGTGGTCGACGGATACGGCGCCTAACTCGCAGGCAACTTCGATTCCACCAACTGATTCGATCTGGTTTGCGTGCAATTTTACTAATAGTCCCGCGTCAGAACCTGCACGAAGGATTCGGCGGGCCTGATCGGGAGTAAATGCGCCTTTGTCGCAAAACACGTCAATCCAGCGGGCGTAGGGGAGCGATTCGGACAGCATTTGTCCGCACACCAGATCCACATATGCATCGGGATCGTGAGTGAACTCATTGGGAACCACATGGGCGCCAAGGAAAGTAGTTTCCGCAGTGAATTCCCGGGCAATTCGAAGGCTGCGAACTTCACTGGCAACATCGAGTCCATAACCTGATTTAATTTCAAAACTCGTGATCCCACCGGTGTGAAATTCATCAACAAGGGAGGCACAATTCGCCCTCAATTGCGAATCTGTTGCTGCACGGGTCGCCGCGACCGTGGATCGAATTCCACCGGCCGCGTAGGACTCCCCGGACATGCGGGCTGCGAATTCTGCAGAGCGTTCCCCAGCGAAAATCAGATGCGAGTGGGAGTCCACAAACCCGGGGAGAACAGCACAGCCCAGAGCGTCCAAGATCTGATCGCAATCACTGGGTGCCTCAGATTCGGGGCCAACCCAGGTGATCACGCCGTCCGAATGCGTGAACGCGCAGCCACTTTTGCGGTAGGAGCCGCGACCGCTGTTGGTAATCAGTTCACCAATGTTGCGAACGAGCGTACTCACTGCGGCGCGTTCTGATCGGTACCTTCTGTCATGGGAATTCGAACACCCCTTTCTTCCGCGACGTCACAGGCGCTGTCGTAGCCGGCATCAACGTGTCGAATCACACCCATGGCTGGGTCGTTAGTTAATACGCGCCTGATCTTCTCACCCGCGAGTTCGCTTCCGTCCGCTACGGTGACTTGGCCGGCGTGAATGGATCGTCCAATTCCGACACCACCGCCGTGGTGAATAGAAACCCATGACGCACCTGAGGCAACGTTGACCATTGCGTTGAGCAGTGGCCAGTCAGCGATTGCATCAGAGCCGTCGAGCATTGACTCGGTTTCGCGGTACGGAGAGGCGACGCTGCCGCAGTCGAGGTGGTCACGACCAATCACGATTGGTGCAGAAATTTCGCCGCTTGCAACCATGTCATTGAACTTCGCACCGGCCTTGTCGCGTTCGCCGTACCCCAACCAGCAAATCCGTGCGGGGAGCCCTTGGAAAGCGACCCGGTCCTGAGCAAGGGTGATCCAGCGACGCAGGTGATCATTTTCGGGGAACAATTCCAAGATCGCTTTATCGGTTTTATAGATATCTTTTTCGTCGCCAGAAAGGGCAACCCAACGGAACGGTCCTTTCCCTTCGCAGAACAGCGGGCGAATATAGGCTGGGATGAATCCAGGGAATTCAAAAGCTCGATTAAAGCCACCCTTTCGAGCTTCATCTCTAATTGAATTACCGTAGTCGAATACTTCGGCGCCACCATCCATGAAACCGACCATTGCTTCAACATGCTTGGCCATTGCAAGTTGCGCCCGCTCGGTGAACTCGTCGGGTTTTTTGTCCGCGTACTCGTGAGCGTCACCAAAATCAATGTCCTCGGGGATGTAGCTCAGTGGATCATGGGCTGAGGTTTGGTCGGTGACGATGTCAATGGGAACTCCACGGCGGAGCAGTTCTGGGAACAAAGTGGCCGCGTTGCCAACCAGCCCAACGGAAAGTGCTTTGCGGTTTTTCTTTCCATCCAGTACGAGTTTTAATGCGTGCTCGATGTCATCAGCAACGATGTCTAGGTACCGGTCAACAACGCGACGATGCAAGCGACTGGGGTCAATATCTACCACGAGGCAGACGCCCTCATTCATGGTGACCGCAAGGGGTTGTGCGCCGCCCATGCCACCGCAACCTGCGGTGAGAGTCAAAGTGCCAGCGAGAGTCCCGCCAAATTTCTTTTGAGCAACAGCGGCGAAAGTTTCGTAGGTTCCTTGCAGAATCCCTTGGGTGCCAATATAAATCCAAGACCCGGCTGTCATCTGGCCGTACATGGTCAACCCCATGTGTTCCAACCGGCGAAACTCGGGCCAGTTCGCCCAGTCGCCCACCAGATTAGAGTTTGCGATCAAAACGCGGGGCGCCCACTCGTGGGTCTGCATGACACCCACTGGGCGACCCGATTGCACGAGCATGGTTTCGTCGTTTTTTAACGTCTGCAGGGTGCCGATCATGGCGTCGTAGCTGCGCCAATCGCGGGCCGCTTTACCGGTTCCCCCGTACACAACCAACTTCTCAGGGTATTCGGCTACGGCCGGGTCTAGGTTGTTTTGCAGCATGCGCATCGCTGCTTCTTGTCCCCAGCCAGGAGCGGTGCGGGTGGTGCCGCGGACCGCGTGGATCTCGCGGGTCGGGTCGTAGGTCGGGGTGATCAGATTTTCGGTGGTCATGGCCACAGTGTGTCCTGATTGCGACGGATTGAAAGCACCAATGGACATTCATAGTCTCACATGCGAGACTTTAATCATGACTCAGGTCCCTGCCGCGAATCGGGCTCTTGAGGTGCTGCTCCTTTTAGCTCGAAGCGCCGGGCCCATCCCAGCAGCGACCATTGCTCGAGAGTTGGAAATCCCGAAATCTTCGCTCTATCATCTTCTTGCGGCAATGCAGTCAAAGGAATTTGTCACCCCGATCTCGCAAGGGCAGAAAGATAATTCACTATGGGGCCTAGGAGTGAGCGCATTCGAAGTGGGCTCGGCATATGTTCGACATGAACCACTTGAATCACGCGCACGCCCGATTCTCGTCGCTTTGATTGGCAGGGTGGCAACTATCGCGCCACTCGCAGCCCACCTAGGAATCTTGCGGGGGAACGACACTTACTACCTATTGAAAGAGAGCACCGGTAGGCCGATCACGGTGGTATCGGAAATCGGAGTTCGACTTCCCGCATCACTGACTTCATCGGGGCGTGCAATGCTGTCCCACCTTTCAGCAGCCCAAATTCGAGCACTTTTTCCCAATTCACATGCATTTGTCGACCGGACGGGAAAAGGACCGACAAATTTGGCGCAGCTCAAGGAACTCCTTGCCAAGGAACGCACCCAGGGTTATGCGAGCGAATCAGGTTCGGTCACTCTTGGTCACTCATCGGTGGCTGTGGCAGTTTTTGACCACCTTGGCGAGCCCATTGCCGCGATCAATATCGTCTATCGGGACAGCACAATTAATCGCTCCGATCAGCAGGTGCTAGTAGATGTTGTGAAAGACTCTGCCCGCGATCTCACCGTACGCCTCGGTGGGCGTATACCCAGTAGCATTAAGGACCGACCATGACTGCAGACCCGAACTGGCCTCGTGCATCAGAGTTGCTGACCAATAACCCCAATTCCGCGGTTGCGTTGATCGGAATTGGGGCACACCAGACTTCGATTAGTCCAACTCGCGCCGACACCACACCGCCTGCAGTGCGTGAGGCGCTCCTTCGCTACTCAACTTATTGCGCATCCCATGATCAAGATCTGAATGAACTGAAAATATGTGATGTGGGCAACGTCAAAAGTCCAGACCATGCGGAGGGTGAACAACGTGTACACGAAAAACTACAGAACCTTAGAGACAAGTTCTTAATCGCCATCGGAGGAGATAATTCGATTACCTACTCGGTTGCAACTGGACTTTGGGGCAGTCAAATAAATAATGCGGGGCTAATAACTTTTGATGCCCACCACGATTTGCGCGATGGAAAAACAAATGGATCCCCGGTCCAACGACTGGTTAACGCTGGCTTGTCCGGCACCCGCATTGTCCAAATCGGAATTGCTGACTTTTCTAACTCACCCCAATACGCTCAGCGGGCAAAGGGATACGGGATCACAGTTATTCCACGCAGTGAGCTCCGAAATCGCAGTTCAGAAAGCGTGATTGCGCAAGCACTCGAAATAGCAGGTTGCGCCGATGGACCAGTTCACGTGGACTTTGACGTTGACGTGTGTGATCGCTCCGTTGTTCCGGGCTGTCCGGCAGCAGCGCCTGGTGGAATCAGTGCCGATGAATTTCGAGACTTCGCCCACCTAATCGGCAAAAGCCCACAGGTCACTTCGGTTGACTTCACCGAGGTCGATGCCACAGCTGACTCCGCTGACAGTCGAACGGTGCGTTTAGTCGCAGTCGCAATTCTCGAGTTACTCTGCGGCTTCCAAAGCCGTGAAACTACTTAATCGGACCGACCGGCAGGCGATTTTCTACAACAGCACCATCTATCAACTCGATCCGATAAGCAGCTGGACCGTCCTGGTCAACAACGTCAAGATCGGTAACCACTTCAACGGGTGTTGTGTCCTGGTACAAAATTCCAATCCGGTCGTCGGTTGCATAAGTTGTGGGCAGTTCACCACTGGCTACCAAGTCGTGCACAAGTGGTCGACGTTGTTTTTCCGAGTCGTAATGCACGCCATTGCCATAGGGCAAAAGACCAAGGCCCCCAAACGCGGGTTGTAAAGCTGTGCCATAAGAGTCCGTTGGGCCGCCCACGTGCCAGCAAATCGAACCTGCGCTCACTCCAGCAAGTACAGTTCCCCCATCCCATGCCTGTCGCATTAAGGAATCAAGGTTGTGGGCCCTCCAGATCGCCAGCAGGTTCACCACACTTCCACCACCCACCCAGATCACGTCACTTTTGCTCATGATTTCTTCGGGAACGTGGTTGGGCATGGGAAACAGCGCAAGGTGATCAACAATACAGTTGAGTTCACTCAACGCGCTGTACATGAGGGAGAGATACCCAGGGTCGTCACCGGATGCGGTCATGATCAATGTAATGCGTGGTCGCTCCACGTCGGTCAGTTCGAGTGCCCGCTTGATCAAGCCTCCGGGTCGAGCACCACCGGAATTAACGCGTGGGAGAAAACCGCCGCTGGTAGCAAAAATCTGTCTGGTCACAGTAATACTCAATTGCTTTTCGGGGTAGTCGTGATAATTGTGGTCAGCATGTCGACCGCTGCGGGAACATGAGCCCGATCCATGCGCCCTTCAATAACCAGTGCGGCAATGCCGTGTACTGAGGCAATAAGCACGGTCTCTAAAAGGTGCGAATCTTCTTGCGCGAATCCGTATTCAGCCTGAAGGTGACTCAGGGTTGAGACAACCGAACCCTCAATGTATTCAGGGCGATGCAGTGCAACTTTCCCGTTGAACATCACGTGAAACAGGTGTGGGTGATCAACTGCAAAAGAGATGTACGCATTGGCCGAGTGACGCATGAGTTCCAGTGGACCCTCCACATCTGAGTTTACCGAAACCTGACAAAGAATAAATTGGTCAAGTTGAACAAATCCACGTGCACTGACGGCCTCCATTAGTGCTTCTTTGTCGGCGAAATGATGGTAGGCAGCGCTGGGACTCACCCCGACGGCTGCAGCAACTGCCCTAAGGGATACGTGTTCAGCACCAACAGCGTCCACGCTGGCTACGGCCTGTTCAATGAGGGCCTCACTTAAATCACCGTGATGATATGCGCGCTTAGCGGTCTCGCTCATAAGTACAGTCTATTCAAAGTTGCGACTGGGCCGGTGGTGCAAGGCTGCAGGAATCCTGATTAGTTAAACGCACATTCACAGCCCACAACATGAACAGGAGTGAGATAACCGCCAAGAACGGCTGGATCGGGGCAAACCAAGAAACTGCACCACTGGAGCCAATTGCGAGAAGGACCAGTTTGTTGCATACCGGGCAGCCGACCGCGAAGAAAGAAATGAATCCACCCAATGTGCCAAGCCGGAATGAGTTGTCCGTGTTCTGGGCAGCAACCTCGGGATCGGTGAGCGATTCGCGAACATAGGTCGCAATTAAAATCCCGCCAAGAAGTGCGCTGCAGACCACGGTCGGGTAGGACCACCAAGTTGTCTCAATTGCACGACCAAAAATTGGGTTAGGAATTACTGCGGTCGGTAGTGCGATCAGAAACCCAATTCCGAGCCCTGACAATACGGCTGCATACCAACGGCGTGGTGACCACCCAGACATGGCGCCTCGCCACATCTGGGGGCTGATTTTCAGGCTTGATCTGGTGAGCACCCCTGCAGGGTACCCGGGTGCGTGGCTCTCCCTTTCTTTGAACACGATAGTTGCAGTGCTCGCGGATCGCGTGGCCGCGAAGCGCAGCCGGTAGCATTGGGCCGGTGCCTGCTGGCAGGAAGACTGACGGCGCACCGACCGCACTGCAAAATGTTTTGCAAGGCGCATCCAAGAAGGACTCGCGTGAATACGGACCGCAGCACAACCGACCCAGCTCGCATGCACGCCCCGGATCAGCACTTGGTCGACGTAGTGCTGGCCTACGTCACCGAACGCCTGGCTTTAGCGGAGGCGCCCATTGACGGCTTTGGTGACCGAGATGAAATGCAGCAAGCACTCGAAGGCTTGATTGGTCCAGAGCCCAAGGACCCGGTTGCAGTGCTGAGTATTTACGAGAAGTACCTCTCCGAGACGGTCCTGTCCGCAGATAGCCCACGTTTTTTTGGTTTTATCCCGGCTGCACCGACAAAAGCCGCCCTACTTTTTGACATGGTGGTGTCAGCCGCATCACTGCAAGGTTGCTCATGGCTAGAAGCTGCCGGAGCAGTGATGGCGGAAAACCAAGCCCTGCGGACCATGGCAGATATTGCGGAAATGCCAGAGGGAGCAGGCGGTACATTTGTCTCGGGCGGCAGTGCAGGGAATCTCTCAGCTTTGGTTGTCGCACGAGATACTGCGCGGGCTAAACGCACAGTAAGTGGTCTTCCGCTCTACCAGCTTCAGGTTGTGGTCAGTGATCAGGCGCATTCGTCAATAAAGAATGCGCTAAATATTGTTGACATGGGTGCCATTGTTATTCCCACAACTCACGGGCGAATGACTCACGAAAACCTCGTACAAGGTCTGGCACACCAAGACCTATCAAACGTTGTTGCGATAATTGCAACTGCGGGTACCACGAACGCGGGAATTATTGACCAACTTGATGCGGCGGCAGACATTGCCGAGAGCCACGGCTGGTGGTTCCATGTTGACGGCGCTTATGGTGGTGCCGGAATGCTGGATCCGGGGAAGCGCCATCTCTACACCGGAATTGAGCGAGTTGATTCCCTCGTAATGGATCCGCACAAATGGTGGTTTGCACCGTTCGACTCGGCAGCGTTGCTCTACAAAGACCCGCACTTGGCAAAGGGTGTGCACACCCAAGATGCGTCTTATTTGAATGTAATCCATTCAAGTGAACTCACCGAGTTCAATCCCAGTGACTTGGCGTATCACCTCACCCGTCGAGCCCGGGGAATGGCGCTGTGGTTCTCACTCGCTGTTAACGGCCTTGATGCGTACCGCGATGCGGTTGTGGCGGGTAATGAAATGGCACGGTATGCAGCTGACCAGATTAAAGCGCACCCTGACGTAGAACTGGTCCGCGAGCCTGATCTCTCGGTCGTGCTGTTAAAACGCACTGGCTGGACTGCCGTGAACTACGACCAGTGGTCAACGGATCTACTGGAAAGGCAGGTTGCCTTCGTCACTTCATCAACTTGGCAAGGTGAAACCGTTGGTCGTTTAGTTTTCTTGCATCCTGGAACTACGACAGCAATGGTTGATGACGTACTGGCCGCGCTGCACTAGTTATTGCGCAGGTTCAGTTTTTCCAAGCCCTTCCACGATAGTGGAAGTAGGCCAGCGGCCAACGCAATTTTGATTGCGTCCCCGATCAGAAAGGGAACAACACCTAGACTTAATGCGGTTGCCCAACTTGAATCAATGGCGAACTTGAGCCAGGTGACACCGACTGCGTAAATGGCGAGGTTACCAATCACCATCAAGGCAGCGCTGCGGGTTGGGGTGGTTGAACCTCCACCCTCAGCGAGACGACCAACTATGAAAGCCGCGAGTATGAATCCAAGAATGTAACCGAAACTCGCACTAGAAAAACCGGAACTTCCTTCGGCGAACCAGGGAACACCCACGACACCCATCAATGCGTACAGGCCCATGGAGGCAACCCCGCGAAGGGATCCGAGGGCGGCCCCAGCGAGAAGTACAGCGAAAGTCTGCAGGGTCAGGGGCACAGGGGTGAAGGGCAGCGGGATCGCAATTTGGGCTGCGATTCCCACGAATGCCGCGCCACAAAAAACGAGGACGATCTGGGCCAAGGCGGTGCGGGCCGCGTAGTCAGCTAAAACCCGGGGGGCGGGGGATGCCAGTGCCATGTGGATTCAGTCCTTCTTTCACAAATGGATTTTCTCGAGGCGGGAGCCTCGATCATGGGCAAACCTTACCCGTTTGCCGGGGGACGAGATGCACAACACCGATGAAATAGTTGGCTTTTTTGCCCCAATCAGGGTTAGAGTGTGAATAGGCAAATGGCACTGTGTGTGAAATCGCTGGGGAAGGCGTCATTCACATATAGGAGGTCAACATGTCAGCAGTCAGTTATTCAAGGGTTGGATCCGAATCTGAATCCGCCCAGAGTCGTGGCGTGATCTACATTCATGCCTGCCCCAATGCAGTCGCCCCGCACCTTGAATGGGCCCTGGCAAAGGTGCTTGGCACCGAAGTCCCGATGGACTGGGCTCCCCAACCGGTTGCTCCGGGGCAATTGCGCAGTCAAATTATTTGGTCGGGAAAACAAGGAATGGGTGCTCGAATCGCAAGTGCCCTTTTAGCTTTTCACCATGCCAGATACGAAGTAACCGAGGATCCCAGCAGCGGCCATGAAGGCGAGCGCTTTGCCGCAACCCCAGACCTGGGACTGTTCCGAGCCACAATCGGAACCCATGGAGACGTTATGGTCCATGAAGAGCGCCTCCGCAGCCTCCTTGTCCAATCAACTGATACCGGAGAATCTGTCGCCGAAGATGTACGCCGGCTCATCGGTCAACCGTGGGATGAAGAGCTGGAGGTTTTTCGGATGGCCCATGAAGACGCCAAGATTCGAGTTCTGCACCATGTTTCCTAACGAAAAAAGGGTTACAGCGGAATATTGCCATGGTTACCGCGGGCACCCGGAGTGTCCAGGAGCACCTCGGCGACAGCTCGCCTGGTGAGAGTCGGGTCGACAACGCGGTCAACCACTCCCAAATCCACTGCCCGTGTGATCCCTCCTGAGATCACTTCGTGCTCCGCAGCAAGTTCTAGCTCCACCTGCTCGCGACTGTCCTCGGGAACTTCGGCCAGACGACGGCGATGCAAAATGCGGATGGCAGCCACTGAGCCCATGACCGCCACCTCTGCGTCTGGCCAGGCGAACACCTTGGTGGCACCCAAGGAGGCCGAGTTCATGGCAACAAACGCCCCGCCGTAGGCCTTTCGGGTAACAACCGTGACCCGCGGGGTCACACATTCGGCAAAAGCGTGCAAAAGTTTGGCTCCGCGGCGGACAACGCCTTCCCATTCTTGCCCCACGCCCGGGAGGTACCCGGGGACGTCAACGAGCACAACCAACGGGACCCCGAAGGCGTCACACATCCGAACAAAGCGCGAAGCTTTTTCTGCGCTGGAGGAGTCGAGGCAGCCGCCCAGGCGCAAAGGGTTGTTCGCGACCACACCGATTGTGCGTCCTCCCAAGCGGCCAAGACCGACAACGATATTAGGTGACCACTTAGCATGCAGCTCAACGAATGAATCCAAGTCAACGAAGCCTTCAACAATGGGGTGTACGTCGTAGGCACGGCGGGAAGATTCAGGGAGAAGGGCGCCGAGATCGCGATCGGCGACGCTACTCAAATCTAGAGACCCTTGATGGCCGAGTAGCTTGACGAGTCGGATCCCCTTTTCCATCGCTTCTTGTTCTGTGTCGGTCGTGATATGGACCACGCCACTACGACGGCCATGGGGTTCGGGCCCACCAAGGCGATCCATGTCCACATCTTCACCGGTAACCGAGCGAACTACTTCAGGTCCGGTAACAAAAATTCGGCCGGCTGGGCCAAGGACAACAATGTCGGTCAGCGCCGGTCCGTAAGCCGCTCCACCTGCTGCGGGTCCAAGGACAATGGAGATCTGGGGAACTTTGCCACTTGCCCGGGTCATTGAAAGAAAAACCCGCCCCACACCATCAAGACTGGCGACCCCTTCCCGCAGTCGTGCACCACCGGAATGCCAAATACCAACGATCGGGGAAGAGTCGGCCAGAGCGCGGTCGTAGGCGGTAACAATTGCCCGGCAACCAACCGAACCCATTGCTCCACCTTGAACAGTGGGGTCGGTGCAGAAAGCAACGCAGTGAACTCCACCCGAGGTGCCTACGGCCGCGAGCACACCACTGTCGTCAATCGGGGTGATGGCGGTGAATTCACCGCCATCAAAAAAGTTAGCGAGACGCACCAGTGGCGAACGGGGATCTAATTCTGCTGGTGCTTCGGTCATGTCAGACACTCCTAAAAATTATAGCAACGTCGTGGCCACCAAAACCGAATGAATTATTGATGGTGGCGATGTCACCTTGTGGCAGGCTAACGGGACCGTTGTTGCCCACATTGAGATCAATTTCGGGATCAATATTGTCTAGGTTCGCAGTTGGTGGGGCTTTTCTATCCCGAAGGGCCAAGATGCTGTAGATCGACTCAATCGCGCCTGCGCCACCAAGGAGGTGACCCGTCATGGATTTGGTGCCGGCCACATAAATGTTGTCCGTCGCGCTCCCCAGTGCCCGCCTGATGGCGGTTGCCTCAGCGATATCGCCTTGTGGGGTTGAGGTTGCGTGTGCATTCACGTGCACGATGTCGGCTGGTGTGAGGTGCGCTTCCTCAAGTGCCTCGGTGATCGCTCGAGCAGCGCCAGCGCCGTCAGGGTCGGGCTGGGCAATATGGTGTCCGTCGCTGGTGAGACCGGCACCGGCATAGCGCCCAAGGATAGTTGCGCCACGTGCAGTTGCATGTTCCTCAGACTCCAAGATGATGACTCCAGCGCCCTCGCCCATGACGAAACCGTCCCGGTCAATGTCATAGGGGCGCGAGGATGCTTGCGGGTCATCATTCCTGGTGGAGAGTGCCCTCATTTGAGCAAAGCCCGCCATGGTGACCGGGTGAATTGCCGCTTCAGTTCCCCCAGCAATCACTATGTCAGCTCGACCGGTCTGAATCATCCGGGCCGCATATGAGATGGCTTCGGCACCAGAAGAGCAAGCGCTCACGGGTGTATGAACTCCGGCACGGGCACCGAATTCAAGACCAACAATTGCAGCGGGACCGTTGGGCATAATCATGGTGACCATGTGTGGAGAGATTTTAGAGGGGCCGCGTTCTAAGAGAGTGTCGTAGGCAGCCATGAGTGAATTAATGCCGCCGATCCCGGTCGCGATGACGGTGCCCAGTCGATCAAGGTCCACGGTTGGCGAGCCAGCATCTGTCCATGCTTCCCGCGCGGCAATCAGTGCTGATTGCTGGGACCGATCCATCCGACGTGTTTCGTGTTTTTCCAAAATAGTACCTGGCTCAACCGCTAAAAGCCCAGCAATTTTTGCGGGCTGATCGGCAACCCATGTCTGATCAATCACGCTAATTCCCGGTCGTCCGGCGAGGATTGCTTCCCAGTTAGATTCGACGTCGCCACCCACCGGCGTGGTCATCCCCATGCCGGTTACTACAACTTCGCTGGACATGTAATCCTCCAAATGTGTGCGTTTTTTCGTGTGTAAGCGGGTGCCAGCCTCATCAAGGTGTTTCTCGTTAATGAGACTGGCCACACCACGTGGTTGATCCGAACTACTGACTTTTCAGAGCTGGTTTTAAGAGTTGGCTTCGATGTAGGCCACTGCGTCGCCGACGGTAACAAGATCTTTTGCAGCGGCGTCAGGAATTGTCACTCCCCACTTGTCCTCGGCTGCCATCACAACCTCAACCATTGAGAGCGAATCAACATCGAGGTCGTTAACAAACGACTTTTCCATCGTGATTTGCTCGACCGGAACACCGGCAACTTCGTTGACAATTATTGCTAGACCACTGAGTACTTCTTCTTGGCTCATTTGGTGCCTTTCATCTTGGTGTGTTGTTATCCCGCACTACTATTCTGCGGAAACTTGGGGGAGCGTAACAACCTGCGCGGCGTGGACCAGACCTGAGCCAAACCCAATGAGTAGAGCGGTGTCACCTGGTTTGGCCTCACCACTGTGCAGCATTGCATCCATGGCCAGTGGGATCGAGGCGGCGGAAGTATTACCCGATGTCACGATGTCGCGAGCGATCTTAACTCTCTCGGGCAGATCCAAGGCCCGGACCAGGGCGTCGGTGATTCGGTTATTCGCCTGGTGGGGGATGAACACGTCAAGGTCGGCCACGGTGATGCCGGCAATGTCGAGTGCTTCCTTGGTCGTTTTTGGCATTTCTCCCACGGCCCAGCGAAAAACTTGCTGACCGGCCATGACGGCGGTGGGGTAGTCCGGGAAGGTGCCGTCACGAAAATCATTCAGTGATGCCGTCATCGTGATGGCATCTTTTTGGCTGCCGTCGCCACCCCACACGATCGGGCCAATTCCCGGGGTATCGGAGGGGCCAATCACGACGGCACCGGCACCGTCAGCAAAAATGAATGAGGTTCCACGATCGTATTTATTGACAACGTCGGTGAGACGCTCAACGCCAATGACCAGAATGTATTTGGCGCTGCCCCCGCGAATAATGTCCGCGGCCATGCCTACGCCGTAGCAAAAACCGGCGCAGGCCGCTGCAAAGTCAAATGCCGGTGCGCCGCGAGCGCCGATGAGTTCGCCGACTTCCACGGATGCGGAAGGGAACGCATATGGGTGCGAGACGGTACCCACCATGATCAAACCAATTTCGCTTGGCGCAATCTTGGCCCGCGCAATGGCAATTTTTGCGGCCTCCGCAGCCATGAAGACAACGGACTCGCCCTCACCGGCCCAACGCCGTTCGGTGATTCCGGAGCGTTCCCGGATCCATTCGTCGGTGGAGTCGATCAATTCACAGACCTCAGCGTTGGTGACGACTCGCTTTGGGCGGTAGCTACCTACAGAAAGTATGCGAGCGTGCTTGGCGCCTGTGACACTATTAAGCGTGGGCATCGGGGCAGGTCCTTTCAGGTAGCTTGTTCGGTGGGATGCAGGCGAAGCAGCGGCGCACCTGGAGACACCGGGTCGCCGTCGTGGACTAGCCATTCAATGACAACGCCGCCGTGCGCTGCGTAAATCGGAATTTGCTCCCGAGAGGTCTTAATAGAGCCAATATGCGCGTGGGGCTGGAGCGAATCTCCCTCGGCGAAGGTGACGTCCGCTGCGATAAAGATTCCTTTTGCGGGGGAAATCACTAGGCGCCACGTGGGGCTGGTTTCAATTGTTGACTTCATTCCGTGTCTTTCAATCATTTTCCAGGCAGCCGGCAAGTCATCGGGTGTTTTAAGAGCCAGAGTTTCAACCCCGGGCATTGCACGTTTGGCCAGATTGGTGAGTGTGCCTGCGGGTGGAATTTCAATCATTGCGGTGATGCCAAGGTCAAGCATTGTTTCCATACAAAAGTCCCAGCGAACTGGCTGGGCCACCTGGGAAACAAGTCGGCGGACAACGGCGCGGCCGTCATGGACAACTTGACCGTCAGCATTGGAGATCAATCGAATCCGGGGATCGTGGGTGCTCATGGCATTGCCGATTCGGCCCAGGGTGGAGCTCGCGCTTGCCATGTGTTCGGTGTGAAATGCGCCGGCAACTTCAAGGGCCCGCACGCGGGCACCAGCAGGGGCAACAAAGCTTTCGATTTGGGCGAGAGTTCCAGCCACCACAATTTGCCCGGCGCCATTGATATTTGCCGGCGTGAGCCCGACCGCGGTAGCTGCGGAAATGACTTCTTCTTGGTCGCCGCCAAGGACCGCTGCCATACCGGTTGCCGCCACCGCGGATGCCGAAGCCATTGCGTTGCCGCGCTCGCGAACAAAAATCATGGCTTGCTCGGCGGTGAGGACTCCGGCGCCAACAGCCGCGGTAATTTCGCCCACAGAGTGGCCGGCGCCTGCACCGATGGAAGCGAATGCGGCGGAAGGGTGCGGGAACAGGCTAAGCAGCGTCACTAGCCCTGCCCCAACGATCAGCGGTTGGGCGATGGCCGTATTGCGAATCGTGTCCGCGTCTGAGGTGGTTCCGTGGGTCAGCAGGTCTACCCCGCTCACCAGCGAAAGCCATTCAATTCGTTCAGCGACCCCGGGGACATCGAGCCAAGGGGCGAGGAATCCGGGGGACTGGGCGCCCTGACCGGGCGCGACAACTACAAGCACAGCGCCACCTTTCCGTAGATATCCGCTAACTCGAGGCGCATCGACACCAAGGTTTTGCGGTATTTATTGTAGGAAACCTACAATAATGTCTGCGAAGAGCCTTTACCGGACATGGTTGATTCGACCCAGGATTAGTGCCAGGCGGACCGTAAAGGCGTCCCGAGAGTCAGTCAAGTCGTACCCGGTTAGCCCGGCGATCCCCTTGATCCGGTACCGGACGGTATTTGCGTGCACAAATAACGATCGCGCAGTTGCCTCCAAGGATTGGCCGTTTTCCAGGTAGCTTTCGGCAGTATCCCGCAGGTTCGGGTCCCGATCTAAAGGCCCAAAAATATTTTCGATGATCTCTTGGCGGGCGATAGCCTCTCCCATGAGTGCTCGCTCGGCCAGAAGTTCCCACGCAAACACCGGTCGAGGGGCGTGCGGCCAGGCGCCTGCAGCGGCGACACCAGAAACGCAGGTTCGGGCAGCAACACCGAGTTCGGCGAGGCCGGTGACCGATTCGGTGACGATCACGGGGCCGGCCCCGAAGTAAGGGGTCATTAGCCGGTGAGAAGAGTGCGGATCAAGCCCTGCCCCACCAATAATTACCAACATCACTGGACCGTGAATTCCGGTGAGTAAATCCAGGCTGTGGCTTCGGGCGGCACGGCGCATCACGGAAAGTGATTCTTGGTTGTCTGAGGCCGGTGGTGAACCGGCAAGAACAAGTGCCGGTCGATCCTGGGACCAACCCAATGCAGCAATGCGGCTCAGAATCTCACTGTCGACATCACTTCGAATCAGGGCGTCGAGAATCAGTGCTTCAAGGCGCGCGTCCCAAGCGCCACGGGCTTCCGCCGCTCGCGCGTATACTTCCGCTGCGCTAAATGCGACCTCGCGGGAATACTGCAACGTGGCAATGCGCGCGTGAGCCAGGTCCTCATTTTCGAGGAAGGTATCGAGTTGAGATTCCACCGCTTCAATTGTCGTGCGAACAAGTTCAACAGTTTGCTCAAGTGAAATTACACTCGCTAATTCGCGCGGTGCAGCGCCGAACACATCAGCCGTGAGTTTGGGAACACTGGCGTCTGAGGATTTAGCCCAGTCGGAATACCAACCCATGAATGCGCCAATCCCCGCCTGGGCGACGACGGCGACCCAGGCGCGTTGGTCTGCACTGAGTTCCCGGTACCAAGGGAAAACTTCCATGCGCTTAACAGCTAGGGTTCCCAGATCACCCGAGGCAGCTTGCATGCGGGTGATCAACGAATCTGGGTTTTCCGAGTTGGGCATCAGTTCCCATTAGCCTGTTGAGACACCAATGAGTGAACCGACCGCATAGGTGATAGTTGCTGCACCGACACCCCACGACAATTGCCGTGTGGCACTGAAGACGATTCCGCGGCCAGATAATCGTCCGACCACACCACCGACAACACACAGGGCGATAATCGCAGCCGCAATTGCGGTAAAGAATGCGGCAGATCCCTCAAGGAAGGTGTAGGGAAGTACTGCAACGCTGGCACCGATCGCAAATGCAATGAAACTTGATACGGCGACCTTGACCGGGGATCCGAGTTGATCTGGATCTAGGCCAAGCTCTTCACGCGCCAACGTGTCCAGGGCAGTTTTCGGATCGGACATTATCTTGTCCGAAACTGACTTGGCCAAAGCCTTATCTAATCCTTTTGCCCGGTAAATCAGCTCCAGCTCTTTTGCCTCTTCCTCTGGCTTATCTCTAAGCTCAATGGCTTCCATTTCAATTTCCCGTCGGAAAAGATCGCGTTGGCTGGCAACGCTGACGTACTCTCCCGCAGCCATAGAAAATGATCCAGCGAGCAGTCCTGCTAAACCAGCGAACAACACCGTGCTGTTGTCAAGGGACCCGTTGAGGCTTGCTCCGGCAAAACCCATGACCAATGCCGTATTAGATACCAGCCCGTCGGAGATCCCGAAGACCGCCGCACGAACCGAGCCAGAGCGATCAACCCGGTGCCAGGGCTCGCCGCCTTTTGGCGCCGCGGCGGCGCGCGAGGTAATAGTGGGGATCGCCGTACCCCGGATCATGCTGCGGAACACTTCAGCGTGTTCGCGCTCGTCCTCGGACATTGAATCAAGTGCCTCAGGTTCCTCGTCATACATGCCGGCGTCGGCGCCCTCATTTCGTTCCAAGGTTCCCAGGACACTGTTAAGGCCGGTTACCCGCGCAGTATTGACGAGTCGTTGATCTGCGGGGTCAAGTTCGGTCGGAGCAGCGGGAATATCCACGCCGTACTCGGAAAGTTTTTCCAGCCAATGCTCGGCGTGGGCGTCTTCAATGTCGGCAAGCTCGATTAACGCGTCAGCTCGATCCCCGGTTACGGTTTCGGCGAGTGCGCGGTACAACAATGAAGCTTTGCGTTCGGCTTCGAGGTAATGCAGAAACCGCTTAGGATCCTTACTCATGCTCAGCCCGAACCCTCCGTGTTTCCTGCGTCAGCTGCCGCAGGATCGAGTAGTTGATACTTTTCAATCGCTTGCGCGACTGCCGACTTCTCAACTTTATCCAATGCGGCAAGAGATGCCAGAGTTTGGACCGTGATGGATTCTGCGTCAACAAGGAAGTGTCGGCGTAGTGCGCCACGCGTGTCCGACAGCCCCCAACCATCTGTACCCAAACTTGCAAACTCGTTGGGAACCCATGAAGCGATCTGGTCTTGGACCGCACGCATGAAGTCAGAGACTGCGATTACAGGGCCGCTTGTTCCTGCTAGCCGTGTGGTCACGTACGCCTGCTGGGGTTCATGCTCCGGGTTGAGGAGATTGTGACGATCAACTGCTAGGCCGTCGCGGCGCAGTTCATTCCACGACGTCACCGACCAAACATCTGCACTGACTCCCCAGTCATCACGCAGCAGCTCTTGGGCTTTGAGCGCCCACGGCACACCAACACCACTTGCCAAAATTTGTGCTTTAGGACCAGACGTCGCTGATTCATTGAGCAGATACATTCCCTTGAGAATTCCCTGAACATCAACGTTCTCTGGCTGTGCCGGTTGCACATAAGGCTCGTTGTACACGGTGAGGTAGTAGTAGACATTTTCTGAGTTTTCGCCATACATCCGGCGCAGGCCGTCTTTAACAATATGACCCAGTTCGTAACCAAATGCGGGATCGTAGGAAACCACGGCCGGGTTGGTACTCGCTAACAGAATCGAGTGACCATCTTCATGCTGGAGACCTTCGCCATTAAGAGTTGTGCGCCCAGCAGTCGCACCGAGGACAAACCCACGCACCATCTGATCTCCAGCGGCCCAGAAAGCATCGCCGGTTCGTTGGAAACCAAACATGGAGTAGAAGATGTAGACCGGGATCATGGGTTGGTCGTGGGTTGAATAAGAAGAACCGACTGCGGTGAAGGAGGCGACCGATCCGGCTTCATTGATCCCCTCGTGCAGGATTTGGCCGTCAGTTGCTTCCTTGTAGGAGAGCATCAGTTCGCGGTCAACGGATTGATATTGCTGGCCGTGCGGTGAATAGATTTTGGCGGTGGGGAACAACGAATCCATCCCGAACGTGCGGGCCTCGTCCGGGATAATCGGAACAAAACGTGCACCAATGTTTTCATCTTTGACCAAGTCTTTAAACAGTCGAACAAAAGCCATTGTTGTTGCAATCGCTTGATTGCCCGAACCTCGCATCACCGCGTCGTATACCTGGTTGTCTGGAAGCACCAGCGGCCGCGACTTTTCCCGGCGTTGGGGAAGTGATCCACCGAGTTTACGGCGGCGTTCCATCATGTAAGCGAGGTTTTCGTCTTTCAGACCCGGGTTGTAGTAGGGAGGTAAATAGGGGTCTTCCTCCAGCTGAGCGTCGGAAATCGGAATATGCAACCGGTCACGGAAATCTTTGAGGTCTTCGAGTGAGAGTTTTTTCATTTGGTGGGTTGAGTTGCGTGCCTCAAAACTTGAGCCAAGGGTCCAACCCTTGATCGTTTTGGCGAGGATTACCGTTGGCTGACCTTTGGTCTCGGTTGCTGACTTGTAGGCCGCATACATTTTGCGGTAGTCATGGCCACCCCGCGAGAGATTCCAAATATCCTCGTCGGACCAGTTGTGAACCAACTTTGCAGTCCGAGGGTCCCGGCCAAAGAAATTGTCGCGAATGTAGCCACCGTCGTTAGCTTTGTACGTTTGGAAGTCGCCGTCGTGAGTGGTATTCATCAGGTTCACCAACGCACCGTCACGGTCGGCGGCAAGGAGTTCATCCCATTGGCGACCCCACACAACCTTGAGCACATTCCAGCCGGCACCACGAAAAAGTGATTCAAGTTCTTGAATAATTTTTCCGTTACCGCGAACGGGTCCGTCAAGTCGCTGCAGATTGCAGTTCACCACAAAGATCAGGTTGTCGAGTTCTTCGCGGGCAGCAAGACCAATTGCACCCACTGCATCAACTTCATCCATCTCGCCGTCACCGAGGAAGGCCCACACTTTTTGACCCGAGGTGTCGGCAAAACCTCGATTGTCCAGGTACTTATTAAACCGGGCCTGATAAATCGCATTAAGGGGTCCAATTCCCATGGATACGGTGGGAAATTGCCAGAACTTGGGCATAAGGCGTGGGTGCGGATAGGACGGCAGCCCGCCAGGGCGGTGGGAAAGTTCCTGACGGAAACCATCCATCTGTGATTCGCTGAGGCGTCCTTCAACAAATGCGCGGGCGTAAATACCGGGGGAGGCGTGACCTTGATAAAAGATCTGGTCGGCGCCCTGGGGGTGGTCAGGGCCTTTAAAAAAGTGATTGAAGCCCACTTCGTAAAGAGTCGCGGAGCTTGCATATGTGGAGATATGCCCGCCAACGGAAACTCCGGGACGTTGGGCGCGGTGCACCATGATCGCGGCATTCCAGCGGATCATCGCCCGAATGCGGCGTTCTATAAATTCATCGCCAGGAAACCACGGCTCGTTATCGGGTGCGATTGAGTTGATGTAGTCGGTGCTGCGCAAACTGGGAACCCCGACATTATTTTCCGCGGCCCGACGCAAAAGCTCCAACATGAGAAAGCGCGCCCGGTAATTACCGCCAGATTTAACCAGTCCATCAAATGACTCCAGCCACTCTTGGGTTTCCGTCGGATCAACATCCACGTATTGGGTGGGGAGTCCACCGGCGAGAAGGGGTGAACGAGGGTTTATCACAGCGATCGCCTTTCAGTTGTCACCCGCAGGATCGCTGCCGGTGAGCGGAGTCATGTGGCATGACGGGAAGTGACCAGTTATGCCGATCCCTATCTTCTCGCATCCGCAATCTGTGCGCGCATTCGCCTCTGCGGTGGCCAGTGGGGAGTTTCGATAGGCTGTGGCCGTGACCTCTGCACAAAATAAGTTAGTAGTTCTTTACTCAATCCACTTGCCAAATGGCTCCGACTTGGGTGAACTAGTGTCGTGAGCGCATCACCCCAAGCACTCGAGGGGGCTATCCGCCTTTCCCTTGTGCCCGGTCAAGTAGTCCAAGAAGTCGGATACGACTCCGATTGCGATACCGACCTGCGCGCAGGAGTCGTTGAAATTCTCGGCATGGACCTCGTTGATCTTGATTACGACGACGTGGTTGATGCCGCCCTACTGTGGTTCCGTGAGGAAGACGGTGACCTGACCGATGCACTCGTTGACGCAATTACCCCGCTGGCAGACCAAGGGGTTGTGTGGCTACTGACCCCTAAGCCAGGGCGCGAGGGCCACGTTGAGCCCGAAGACATCGCTGAGGCCGCTCAGACTGCAGGGTTGCGCCAGACCAGCACAATCAGCGCTGGTGAGAACTGGCAGGGCACCCGGTTGGTTCCACCGCGCGCTAAGCGTTAACCTCTACTGCATGGAACTTGGTATCGGCGATCGCGCCCCAGAATTCACCCTGTCCAATCAATATGGCGTGAAAGTTTCCCTTTCCGATTTTCGTGGCAAAAAAAATGTGGTGATCATGTTCTACCCATTTGCGTTTTCTGGGCTCTGCACCGGGGAACTGTGTACGATTCGTGATCGCGGCAGCGATTTCATTAACGAGAAAACTGAATTCTTAAGTATCTCCTGTGATCCAGTCCATAGTTTGAAAGCCTACTCCGAACAGGAGAGTTTCACCCACAGCCTTCTGAGCGATTTTTACCCCCATGGCGCTGTCGCCGATGAGTATGGAGCATTATTTGAAGACAAGGGCTTCGCGACTCGGGCCACCTTCGTCATTGACAAAGAGGGTTTTATTCGCTGGGCCGTGATCAATGGTCCAGGTGAAGAGCGCAATGCGGACGAATACGCGGCCGCATTGGCTGAACTCGCCTAACTTTTTTCTGGGGTCGGTTTCACAGGCCCAGTGTCGTCGTTTTCGCGAGTAGTCGCCTTATTGATTTCATTCACGTGGGAGACGATTCCGCCAATGAGCGCGATCTGCGCGGTCATATCGGCCCCCCGCACGGCCTGGTGGGCTGCGGTAACCCCAATATTCTGCGTAGGGTCATCGGTGGCCAAATTGTTGGCCGCCATCTCTAGTAGGTCGGCGAGCGGGGAAAGCGCCGCCGAAGGAATTTGGGTGTTCAGATTCGAGCGAGTTGCACTGCGAAGATCGTTGGCAATATTGAGCACCCGAGCGCTCATTATCTGATTGGATCGCAGCAACTCTTTGAGCGAACTCAATTCAACGCTGTTCGTCCGTGGGCTCCACTTGGAATGCTTGGCCAAGTCTTCGTATTGCACGGAAAGCCCCAAAACTTGATTGCGCAACTCAACCGCCTGCTCATGCCATGCCGCTGCATTTTGGGTGTTTGGCTCACCTCGCAGGTCACTTGCAATTCGGGCCAGTACTTCGGCCAATTGAATTTGAACCGCAGCCAAACCAGCCGCAAGTTTTTGCGTCTCTCGTGTGGGCGAGGCGAGAAAGGAGGCAACGAGTGCAAACAAGGCGCCAATCACGACGCCGGTGAATCGCTCTAAAGCCAACTCGGTGGTCAGCTTCGAGCCAACAACCAGAATCACCGTGACCGCCAAGCTGGCAGCGACTGCGGGGGATTCATGTGGAATGCTGTAGTGCATCACACGGGCCATAACAAAACTCAAAGCAACCAGAAGCAGGATCACAACTGCGCCACTGCCAATGATTGAGACAATGGCAAGAGCCGCAGCTGCACCCGCCAGTGCGCCGAGTAGCTGAAGGAATATTTCGTTAGTTGCGTGGTGGAAAGTTACCCGAGTTGCAACTACGGCGGTAATTGCTGCGGGTAAGGGGGCAGCGTAGGCAATTGCATCGCTCACCAAGTAAGCAAAAAATGCGGCAAAGGATGTGAACACGGCTAACCGAAAATAGGTGGTGGGCTTAAAGCGCTGTGAACTCACTTCGGCAGTATCGCAGGGCAAGTAGCAATGAGGTCTCAGGCGCTACCAAGTCAAGGTCGCGGTGGCGAGCAGTTGTGCTTCACCGTGGTCATGGGTGACGTGGATCGTGGGGATCTTTTCCAGGCTTACCAGGTCTTTCACGTCAGCCAATAGCCGCATCCGGGTCGGTGAATCTAAAGCGCTGTAAGGCTCATCTAATAAAAGTACCGCAGGTTTTGCTGCGATCGCGCGCGCCAACGCAACGCGACCGGCTTGCCCCCCGGAGAGTTCCCAAGTCTTCTGATTGACAATATTTCCCAGCCCCACCCAGTCGAGTAACTCCTGGGAGCGGGCGCGCGCTACATCTCGTGATTGGCCACTAGCCCGAAGTGAGTAGCCAATATTGTCGAGCAAAGATAAGTGTGGGAAGAGCAGTGGGTCCTGAAAGACCAAACCAATATTTCGCTTATGGATGGGTACGCCATTGAGGCACCGATCACCCGAATATATTTCCCCTTTCAGGGCAGCGGTGACCCCAGCCAGAGTGCTTAACAGAGTGGATTTCCCACAGCCACTTTCACCCACAACGACCAAGATTTCCCCGGGGCCAACCTCAAAATTTAACGGCTCTGTGAGGGGAGTTTCGTAGCCGATGACCAAGTCGTGGGCACGTAGCCCGGCATCGCTCATGTGAACACCCGCCGTGACGCAATGCGGTCAACAACCAGTAGCAGCGACATGGTCATGACAACCAGAATCACGCTGAGAACGGCCGCGGTAGCAAACGCCGACTCACCGGGTTTACTCAGAAGGCGTGCGATTTGAACGGGAACCGTCGGCGCATCGGTCCGAGACAAAAGGGTTGCGGCACCGAACTCGCCGAGTGAGACCGCTGCTGCTAAGCCGCCGGCTGCCAACATTACGCCGCTGAACGCGGTGCCAAATGCGGTCCACCAAGCCCGCAAGGGGCCTGCGCCCAAACTCAGTGCGACGAAATATCTGCGGGGATCAACCGTGCGCAAACTTGGGGTGGCTACCGCGACCACAATCGGTACGGCAATGAGCGCGTGGGTGATGGGAATCAATGCTCCAGTTCCCCGTAAGTCAAGTGAGCCACGTGAGAACGCAAGCAGGATTCCCAGGCCCAGAGTTACCGCTGACACCCCCAAGGGAATTAATGCCAACGTTGCCACGATTCCCTTCCTACTCATCACAGCGATAGCAATGGCTCCGCCCAAGATTGCTGCGATTACTGAGGTAAACAATGCCAGACCAACTGAACGGCCGAGGGCTTCCAGTGGTGATCCAATGCGCGCATTGTCAAAATTGGCTAAACCAGACCACCAGCCGGTGGTGAGACCGTCCGAACTGGAGACTGATGCTCCAAAGATGCTCGCAATTGGGGCTAGCACGAGAGTGACGGCGACTAGGCAAGTCGCCGTGACGACGAATGCGGCCTGGGGGCCACGAATGCGTGCCCGTTCAAGAATTATTTTTGCCCTCGGTTCATTGCGACTCACCCGTGCCGAAATCACAAACACCACACCTACGACAACTAGTTGCAAAATCGCTGCGGCAAGCGCGGTTGGGAAATCCAGGAGTACCGAAGTTGATCGCAGGAGCACTTGCTCAAGTGTTCGTGTCCCGGAGCCATCGCCCAGAACAACAACAATGCCAAGGGAACTAAAGGAGAAAATGAACACTACGGCGGAAGCCAACATGATTGAGTTTCGAAGTGCCGGTAGCGTGATCGTTGAGAAAATCCGCATGGGGCCTGCACCTAGCGTGGCCGCTGTTACTTCCATGCGCCGATCCAGGGTGGACCACTGGGCCCCGACTAGCCGAATGACAACTGCGATATTGATGTACGCGTGGGCAATCACTACAAGTAGAAGTCCGTTGGGAATCGAGTCACCAAATAGCGATCGAAACCCGAGCGCAACAACCACTGTTGGTAGCACGAAGGGGATGGTTACCAACGCAAGTATGAACCCGCGCCCAAGGAATTGGTAGGTAAATAACACTCGAGCGATCGGTATACCAATCAGTAAAGAAAGCCCCACGCTCAGCATCGCTTGGGCACTTGCCAGCAGCACCACCTGCCACAGAGTCGAGTCCAGTAGAGCATTCAGTGTGTCAGCAGTCCACGCGGTTGCGGTCAGCCGAATCAGGGGGTACACCAAGAAAATAAGCAGTAGGAGCGCGGGAAGTACCCACAGCCGCTTGAGACTGCGGGGTAAATGCGAAGCTAGCGTCCCGCTCAGCGGTTCATCACGGTTCCCCAAGTGTCAAGTAGTGAAGCGAGTTGCTCACTGACTTGATTAGGTGGCAAGGAGGTGCTGTTTGTGATCACGGGCGTGAAGTTAGAGAAAACCTCTGGCAAGGTGGCGTCGGCCCGAACCGGGTAAACAAACATATTTAAAGGGATGTCTTCTTGGACTTTGCGAGAGAGCATTGCATCGATAACGGCCTGAGCCCCAGTGGAGTTTTCGGCACCCGCCAAAACTCCGGCGTATTCCACCTGCCGGTAGCAGGAATCAGGGAGAACCGAAGTTGATGGCTCGGTAATGCTCGTGTCTTCTGCAAAGACTATTTCAGCTGCCGGGCTCGTTGCATAAGAAACCACAAGCGGGCGATCGCCGCCGGAAGGAGTGAACTGGGTGTAGTAGGCGTCGGTCCAGGAACCAGCAACCGTGACACCCCCATCACGCAGTGCTTCCCAGTAGGCCGGCCACTCATCACCAAAACGCGCGACCGTGGCTAGGAGAAAAGCCAGACCGGGTGATGAAGTTGCTGGGTCTTGGACTACGAGCAGATTGGCGACTTCAGGCAGTTGCTCAAGGTTCGCCGGCGCAGACGTGGCTTGTTCTGCAAACCAAGTGTCATCAATATTGATACACACATCACCAAAATCGATTGGGGTGAGTCGACCATCTTGGGTGTCTTGGAGGAACGGTGGCAAGAGGTTAGTCAGTTCAGGGGAGGTATATGGCTCAAAAACATTTTCGTCGGTAGCTCGCAGCGCGAGTGTGTTGTCAATTCCAAAAAGCAGATCAGCAGTTGGCTGACCGGCAGCCAGAATCGCGCTGGCGGTCAGCGTGCCCGCATCACCGGTCGACGTGATTTCTAGGTCGATCCCTTGCGTGAGTAGATCCTCAACAAAAGATGGGGAAAGTACAAAGGACTCGTGGGTGATCATGCGCACGGTCTGCAAGTCAGGAGTCGGTTGCGCCCCGGAGCTTGAGTCCGTGGGACTAGAGCAGGCAGTGATAACGAACGCACCAGACATGATTACAGCAATAAAACGAAACATTTCCACTCCCTCGCGCTGGCATTACCCAGATCAGGTGTTGTGGGTAAGCAGTGGCCACTGCCCTCTCAGCCCGCTGATCCTGCAAGCTCCCCAAGGTATTTTCAGATTAGCACGCCACCTGGTTTTCCGCGAACGCAGCGCATTGACCCAGTTTCTGTTCTAAGGTTTTGCCGTGAACATTGTGACCAGTGAGCAGCAAAGTCCCGACTTTGATGTGGCAATTATTGGCTCAGGTTTTGGTGGCTCAGTATCGGCATTGCGTTTGAGCGAAAAGGGTTATTCGGTTGCCGTGTGCGAGGCAGGTCGGCGTTTCACCGAAGAGAATTATGCAAAGAATTCGTGGGATCTCAAGAATTTTCTATGGGCGCCAGAGCTGGGATTCTTTGGGATCCAAAGATTCCATCTGCTCAAAGGAGTCACCATCCTTGCTGGCGCAGGTGTTGGCGGCGGCAGTCTGGTGTACGCAAACACACTTTACGTTCCCGGCGACTCCTTTTTCCAAGATCCACAATGGGGCGAAATCACTGACTGGAAAGAAGAACTTGCACCTTTTTACGACCAAGCTCAACGCATGTTGGGCGTGACCCAAAACCCCACCACGACGCCATCGGATCTGGTGATGAAGAAGATCGCCGAAGAGATGGGGGTTGGCACGACTTTCCGGCTCACCCCCGTGGGAGTCTTTTTTGGTGAAGGTCGGGGAAAGAAATCCCCAGATCCTTATTTCGGTGGAGTCGGTCCTGAGCGCACGGGCTGCATTGAATGCGGTGAATGCATGACCGGTTGTCGCTATAACGCGAAAAACACGTTACCCAAAAACTACCTTGGGCTGGCTGAGGCAGCGGGCGCAACAGTTATGCCGATGTCGACCGTGTACAAAGTTGAACCTATGGCGCAGGGCGGTTATCGGATCTCCGTGCGTAAAACTGGAACGAAAAGCGAGAGCAGTTTCACCGCAAGCGAAGTCATCTTTGCTGCTGGCACTTACAACACCCAGAAACTCTTGCACCGCATGAAAGATGATGCAGTGCTTCCTAACCTTTCACCGAGATTGGGCACACTTTCGCGAACCAACTCTGAATCAATTTTGGGAGCCGTGTCTGACACTTTTACGACCGACTTCACCGAAGGGGTTGCCATCACTTCAAGTTTTTTCCCTGATCCGCAGACCCACGTTGAACCGGTGCGTTACGGAAAAGGTTCTAATTCGATGGGTTTATTGCAAACAATCATGACTAGACCGCAACCGGGTAAGAAACGTTGGGCGATCTGGATCAAGGAGATGCTTAAAAATCCTGGAGACGTTGCATTGGCGCTTAACGTGAGATCCTGGAGTGAGAGAAGTGTGATTTCCTTAGTCATGCAAACTGTGGACAACTCGTTAACACTCAAAGGTAAGCGAAATCGCTTTGGCCGTTGGTCACTTGGCACGGTGGCCTCCGAATCGACCCCTGCTCCCACCTACATCCCGGTTGCCCAAGACGTGGTTGAGCGGGCTGCGGAGATCATTGACGGTCGACCCGGGGGAAGTGTGTTTGAGAGTTTCGATGCCGCACTGACCGCCCACTTCGTGGGAGGGTGCGTGATTGGAAGTAATAGTGCAAGTGGAGTGATTGATGGGTATCACCGGGTGTTTGGGCATGCGGGTCTTCATGTGGTGGACGGTTCGGCCATCACGGCAAATTTGGGTGTAAATCCGTCATTAACCATTACGGCTCAAGCCGAACGCGCCATGGCGCTGTGGCCCAATCGGGGTGAGGCGGACACTCGCCCCACACTAGGTGCGCGATATGAAAAAGTGAATCCTGTTGCTCCTAAGAATCCTTATGTGCCAGCTGATGCTCCGGCTGCGTATCGGATTAACACTTGATGTGATGTGTGTCGTGAAGTTTCATCGGCACCTGTGAATCGGTGAATCGGTGAAAGTGTGGGTCCAAAGGATGTGCGGCATAAAAAAACTCGCAAAGTGGTCTTTGCGAGTTTTTTATGACCTGAGTGTGAACTCAGTCAGCCTTGGTGGCGGCGAAAAATTGCGTCAATTTCGTCGCGGTGTGATGGGCTCATGGCCTGTGACCGCTGGAAACTCCACTCTTGCTGGAATGAGCGATCTGAGTGTGAGTTGAAAATCTGGCTGAGAACTCGGCCGAATCTCTGCATCTAAGTCACGTCCTTTTTGTATTAATGTATTCCCGGGGTCTCCGGTAAGACAATAATACGACATAGCCGTTATGTAAATGTTACCGGGGGTGATTTTCCTTCATGAAATCCTAACTTTCCGGCTCAAACCAGAGTGTGGAGTTTGTCCCATCTGTGTCACAGCAATCACCCGGAATCGATAAGTTCCGGGCTTTTTGGGGAGGGGGCACGACAGGGACCTGGCATTGGGGTTGAAGCCAATAATCGTGCAGATCTGCCTTCCCTTGGCATTAACAACCCGGTACCGGTCCACCACTGCGGAGGTGCTTGCGGCCAAAGTGCGGAACTTGATCTTTTTCTTGGTCACTGTAGGTGGAGCCATTTGAGTGGGCGCAGTTGTCACGGCACTGGCGCTCGCCGGCAGCGCATTCCCTTCCCCTTGTGCGTTGCGGGCGCGGACGGTGAAAATATGCTCACCGTCGGGTAGATCGGTGACCGTGCAGGTAAGCGCCGAAGCGGCACAGACAACGGCCCCGGTGGGATCGGACACTTCGTAGTTGACAACGGTGTCAGGCGAGGTTGTGGGCGGCTGCCAGTTCACTACAACCGAATTATTGACCGCTGATAATGCAATATTTGTCGGTGCTGAGGGAATACTGGGATAACCGGCGGCTACTAGAGCTTGGTTCACCAAGTCGAGATAGTCAATTGCACTAAAGCCAACCATCAAGTACGCACCGGTATGGCCGGTAACGCAGCCGCCGGCTGACCCGGAGTTTACGCCGAGGACCAAATTTTCGCCGAGGGCGTTAGTCGCATAAGTTGGACCGCCGCTGTCCCCACTGCAGACACCCACGGATGCGTTTTGTTGCACGGAGAAAACGGGACCTAGGCCGAAATTGGGATCATATTGGTCAATGGGAACGCCGGCCGCAACTGGAAGAATGTCGCGTCCAGCGGGGCTATTAAGTCCGTAACCCATGATTGTTCCTGGGTACAGGGTGGATGCCCAGCGTGACATCTCTGCCGAGGTTGCCAATCGAGAATACATGCTGGGACCAAGGTCTTGGTCAAGCTGAAGTACCGCAAAGTCATTTGGCTCAACCCTGCTTGATGCATTGACATACCCACTCGGCGTCCATATTCCAATCACGTTCACAGGGCTCGCACCCTGCGGACCGGTATTGCTGTATTGCACGGCAGGCGCACCAGGGGGGAAGATTGCCAATCTGGGAACTCTGGCTGTGCCCCCTGCAACAGTCACGCAGTGCCCTGAGGTCAGCAGCACCCGCGGCTTCCACACCACCGCACTGCAGCTCTTGCCCCATGAGCCGCCATCGAAAATCGCGACAGCAGCAACACCAGGATTCCCAGGAACCAACGTCCCACCGTAAATGCGTGGCGATACGGGAGTGGGGGAAGCCTGTGCGGTGCCCAGCACCGTCAAGGAGATGGCAACGGCACCGGCCATGGCGATTAATCGCCGGGGACTTCTCACTTTGTAAATGTACGTTACGCAAAAATAGGAATCGTCAAGAGGGTCCACAAAGCGGATGGCAAGAAGCCGTACTTATGGTGGGCGAAGAGGGACTCGAACCCCCGACTTCATCCTTGTAAGGGATGCACTCTAACCAACTGAGTTACTCGCCCGGAAACCAAAAGATTACATGAGGCAGCTGCCGCGCCTGTCATCGCTCCCTGGCAGCACACTGCAATTCAATTTTTCTAGAGACGGCGGGATGGGAAGATTGATATTCCGTAATCGGTAGGCTCACAACAACGGTAACAATGAAATATAAAGGCGTTGTCTCTCGCACGTACTTGACCCGATGCTTGGCTCCGATGGGGTCTTAATCTTGGTGGCGACCGCGTGTTCGGTTGTGGTGTATCTCCTCACCTGTAAGAAAGAGTCAACTCAGCGTTGGCGTTAGGTTTCATTACTCAGAAATTGGGTTTGCGGGCCTTACCATGAGGGCACGGAAGTACACATTCACGCATACGAATCCTGAAGGGTAAGTCATGAAAATTGGGGTTATCGGAATTGCACTGCTTGGAGTGGCTTCCATCGTTCTCGTAGGTTGTTCGAGTGGCTTTTCTGACGGTGGCACGGTGGAGTGCAATGACACAACAATCGCAGAAGCGGTAACTGGGGACCCCACTTTCGCCGAATACGTGGTCACTGACTACACGTGCGCAGACGGCTGGGCTTTTGCAGCAGCAAATCCAGCTGAAGGTCAAATGGGAGCGCCCGCCATGATGATTTTTGAAGCTGAAGGCCAGTTCTGGATCTCTAAAAGTGCGGCAGATGTCTGTGGCACCTATGGCGATGGCAGCTATCCCAGTGATGCCATGGTTCCGGAGTCCCTCTATGAGCCAGCCTGCTTGGCTGGCTAGGTAGCCCCGCTGGGTAACCTGTTGATATGGCCAACGTCTTCGATGTGTGCGATCTGCTCGATCGACACTTCCCACCGGACACGGCGGAAGCGTGGGACAGTGTTGGCTTGATCTGCGGAGACCCCGCAGCGACGGTTTCTCGGGTACTTTTTGCCCTAGACCCCACAATGGAAGTAATCCATGAGGCAATAGAAGTCCGGGCGGATCTGGTGGTCACCCACCACCCCCTCTTCCTCACCGGAGTACATGGCGTTTCTCGCGACACATTGGGTGGACGGGTTGTTCATGACGCCATCTCACATGGAATCGCCCTTTTCAACGCCCACACCAATGCCGACCACGCTAACCCTGGAGTGTCCGACGCGCTGGCACACACACTTGGCCTAGTTGAATGCGCACCCATTGAGCCCGGTGTCACGCCGGTTACCGGAGCCGGCCGCATTGGTCGGCTGCCCAAGACTTTGACGTTGGCACAATTTGCTGAACAGGTCGCCGAGTCCTTACCCAGCACCGCGGGTGGAATTCGGGTTGCGGGCGACCCCAACAGGGTAATCGACATGGTCGCCGTGTGTGGGGGATCGGGTGATTTCTTACTTCCGCTGGCAGCCGCTCTTGCCGATGTCTACGTCACATCAGACCTGAAGTACCACCGAGTCCTAGACCACCGGCAGGGAGAGTGCGCGCTGATTGACGCATCCCATTTTGCGACCGAATGGCCGTGGGTGCTGGCGGTTGCCGCCTTGGTGCATAGTGAACTGGGTAGCAGTGTGAGTACATTGGTCTCTGCAGTGCGAACGGATCCGTGGACTGGACACTATTCCTCCCGCGACTGAAAACTCACGAGCCGTCAGAACCGCTTTATTAGGAGATTGCATTGAACATTGATCTGCAGATCCAAGTGCAACTTCTAGCCGTTCAAGGGAAAGACACTGAAGTGGCCCAACTCGAATACAAGCGGTCCACGCTCCCGGCAATTGAGCAGAAAAAGCAACTCGAAGCGAATTTCGCTCGTGCTCGCGACCAGCACATTGCCTCCGAAGTAATTCTTAGTGACCTGCAACGGGAAGCACTTAAATCCGACGGTGATGTGGATGTAGTTCGTCTGCGGATCACAAAAGATCAGGAAATGCTTGATTCTGGTGCGATCAACGACCCCAAGCAGCTCACCAATCTCCAACATGAACTCGAATCACTTGCCAAGCGTCAGCTCGACCTTGAAGACGTTGAACTTGAAATCATGGAACGCGTTGAGGGAGCCAAAGCGGCAGTGCAGGTGCTCGCCCAACAAAAAACTGATTTTTCACACCAACTCGAAACTGTGACCGCGACTCTGGATGCAGAACTAGCGACCTTGGCCGCAGACCTAGTTGGCGTGCATGCCGAGCGTGTGCAACTTGCAACTGATATGCCCCCTGAGTTTCTCGCCTTGTATGAAAAAATTCGTAAAGGACATGAAGGAATGGGCGCTGCCAAATTACACCGTGGTCAATGTGAGGGGTGCCGCCTCACAATTCCACCCCAGGAACTCAATGTGATTCGCTCAGCGACACCAGAGACGGTAATTCAGTGCGAAGAATGCCGCTGTATTTTGATCCGAACCGCTGATTCAGGAATTTAGTTCATGACGCGTGATCTGATCGTTGAAGCTGACGGCGGTAGTCGTGGCAATCCCGGTCCGGCAGCTTTTGGTTCACTTGTGCGCGATTCCGTTACCGGCAAGGTGCTTGTTGAAATTGCCGAGTCCGTGGGGACTGCAACAAATAATGTAGCCGAATACGGTGGGGCAATTGCGGGATTACAAGCCGCCGTCGAGATTGATGCTGATGCACGTGTTGAAGTCAGACTTGATTCCAAGTTGGTGGTTGAGCAAATGTCGGGTCGTTGGCAAATTAAACATCCGGACATGCGGGATCTCGCTAAAGTGGCGCGCGCGGTAATCCCGGCCGGCCAGGTCTCATATACCTGGGTGCCCCGCGAACAAAACCGCGCAGCAGATGCTCTAGTCAATGAGGCATTAGACCAATTTGATGGAAGTACCCCTGTGCGCATTACACGTCGGTACGTATCTGAAATGAATGGAGTAGCACGCGAGGGTCTCTTGGACTCTGTGCCGGAATTGCAAGCGCGCGAAACTACTGAAGACACATTGCACACACAACCAAATGTGATGATTGGTTGGGCAGACCGAGGAACCCCAGTGACAACACTGATGGCCCGCCATGGTGCATCGAGTTATTCACTGGACAGAAGATTCAGCGGATCTGGTGGATTGGACGTGCCTCTTGCCCCGATCGGGATCGCTCAGGCCCAGGCGCTTGCGGCCGAAGTGAAGGCCCGTGGGGTCGTGTCACACATAATTTCCTCGCCGCTGCTGCGCACCCACCAGACTGCCCAGATTGTGGCCGAGGCCACTGGATTGCCTGTAACTGAGAACGCCGACTTCGCTGAGTGCTCATTTGGTGACTGGGACGGGCACACCTTTGCTGACGTTCGGGAACGTTGGCCGGTAGAGCTCAACGAATGGTTGGCAGATACGAGTGTGGCACCGCCTGGCGGGGAGTCTCTTACCCAGTGCCGGGAACGGGTAAACCGTGGCCGCATGGCCGTTGTGGAGCAATTTCCCGGCCAAACAGTCCTGATAGTCTCGCACGTCTCACCGACCAAACTGATGACCTGCATCGCAACGGGTGCTCCGCTTGAGTCAATATTTCGTATGGAGTTACCCCCGTGTTCTCTCACATCACTGGCCTGGTTTCCAGATGGGAACTCCAGTATGTTGTCATTTGCGGAAGCGAGTCACTTGCGCAAACTCAGGGCTGACGGGGTCTAGTGGGGGCTGAAATCTCCACACGCAAGCCACCGAGCGGACTGTCATCGAGTGCTAGTTCGCCCTGGTGTGCCACGACAACAGATTTAATAATGCTCATGCCAAGCCCAAAACCGCCAGTACTTGAATCCCGGGCTTGATCTAGTCGGGTGAAGCGATCAAAAATCATTTCTCGGTTGTGAATTGGGATGCCTGGGCCACCGTCGTCTACGGTGAGAGTGAACCAGCTTTCACCGCCTTTATCGGTGTGTTTAAGGCGAACAGCAACCGGCGCATCCGTTGGTGTGTAACGTGAAACATTTTGAGCGAGGTTGGCCAGAAGCTGTGCCCAGCCCCCTTCAGTTCCGGTCATTGATACGTCTTGCAAGTCAAGTTCAACCGGGCGTTGAGACAACTGAGCGAGATCCCCAAATGAGTCGTTGATGAGTGATGTGAGAGAGAACTCCTCGGGTGAAGTGCGGGATGTTTCGGCCAAGTCAAGTGCCAATAATGAAGTGACTAATCTCTCTAGGCGCAATGACTCAGAGTTGATCCGACTCAGCGCCCGAACTTCTAAGTCACTTCTTGATTGTGGAAGATTTCCTTCACTGCTTACGAGCAGTTCAATATAGCCTCGGATTACGGTAAGGGGGGTACGAATTTCGTGGGATGCGTCAGACACAAATGTACGCAATCGGTTCTCGGATTGTTCCAATTGCTTCATGGAAAGTGTGAGCGAATCAACCATTGAATTCATGGAATCGCTCAGGACACCCAACTCTGTTCCGGGGGTCCCGTCGGGCATGCGCTGATTCGTGGCACCGGCGGCTATTTCCCCGGCTGTGCGAACCATTTTATTGACTGGCCGAAACGACCGTCGCACCGTAAACCAAGCAATAATTGCACCACCCAGGGTAGAAAACAGGACAATTACCACGGTGCGCCAGGCAATTGAGTTTAAGGAATTTTGGTAATCAAACAGTGACGTGAGCGCAATGACCGTTCCACCACGAGGCAAACTTCGCGATGCAAGTCTGTAACTTTCAGTAGTTTCAGGATCGACGAAGCTGACTATTTTCTTTAAACCAGAGGTCATCACGCTTGCTGGGATCGTGGGAAATGGATCTGGATCTTGTGGTAGTCCCGAAAGGCGAACTTCCGTTATGACTCCGCGAAAGTTTACTCCTGCAAACGCAACGGGACGCGGTAAATTATCTCTCTTTGCTCTTTGTTCTCGTTCAGCTGCCCGAAAATCGTTAGCCAGCCCTCCGGGACTTATGTCTACATTGGCCAGACTTGCTTTAAGAGTCGCATCTACTTGATCAAGTTGAACGGATGAAACCGTAATGTAGGTAGCAAAGCCAATAATTGTTGACGTAAAGGCGATCAGCACGGCGGTCAGCAATGTAATGCGAAAACGCAAGCTCACGATGTGCCCGCATTCACTGTGCACTCACACATTGGTATCCGACACCTCGAACTGTTCGCAGACTAATGGCGGTTCCAAGTTTTTTGCGTAAATAGGAGACGTAGGTCTCAACAACATTACGGTCAGCAAACTTATCTGTGCCCCACAGTTCATTCAAGATTTGGTCTTTACTCAAAACCTTGTTGGGGTTTTCCAAGAAGAGTTGCAGAAGACGGAATTCAGTCGCTGAGAGATTAACTTCTTGACCTTCGATGGCTACTAAGTGCTGTTCAATATCCATTGAGAGCGTACCGCTATTCAAACCCGAAGGCTCTTCTAGTTGGGTAGTGGATCTTTTGAGAACTGCATTAATTCTGAGTGTTAATTCTTCGATTCCAAAAGGCTTGCGAACAAAGTCGTCGGCACCTAAGTTGAAAGCCTTTTTGATGTCCTCACGGTCAAGGCGCGCGGTAAGAATGATAACCGGAACCCTATTCCCTGATGATCGTAATTTTTCCAATACGGCGAATCCATCCATGACCGGCATGTTTACGTCGAGCACAATCAAGTCAATGGAATTTTCGCGAATCAGATTCAATGCTTGCATGCCGTGGTTGGCAGTAATCGTCTTGATGGTCACCATGCTCAGGGCGTCAACAATTAAATCCCGCACGCCATCTTCGTCATCTACCACTAAGACTAAAGGCGATTGCATATTTCTACTTTCTGCTCGCTCAACGACTAGAGTGCGGGGAACGTTACTGCTCCCCGCACTCTAATGGTTACGAATCTGACATTTTTCAGAGATTACTCGGAAGCACCTGAGCTTTTGGTGCCGCCAACAGCGCTTTTGATCACTTTGTGCAGCGCCTTTGCCTCCTCGCGAGTCATGTCACCGGACTCGATCAAGGTCCGCAGGCCACCTTTATTGGAAAGTGCGTCAGCTTGAGCTTGGGTGATCGTCCCGTTAGTGACAAGAGTCTTTAGGCGATCAGCCCGGTTTTCTTGGCCGACTGACTTGACTGCATCTTTTTTTGTAGTCTTAGCCTTCTCGATTATTGCATCCGCTTGAGTCTGGGTGATTGTTCCCTTTGCAACGAGTTCGCTCATTACGGAAGCAAATGTTGAGTCTGCGTTTGGCTTATCAGTACCTTTGATCTGCTTGTGCAGCGTCTTTGCCTCTTCGCGAGTCATGTCACCGGACTTGATCAAGGTCCGCAGGCCACCTTTATTGGAAAGTGCGTCAGCTTGAGCTTGGGTGATCGTCCCGTTAGTGACAAGAGTCTTTAGGCGATCAGCCCGGGTTTCTT
>Ga0209632_10000092_pt1 | contig 89590 bp, 79 predicted proteins | sample COG_10_FD_184754 | JGI IMG/M metagenome (GOLD analysis project Ga0209632, IMG submission 184754) | Pelagic Microbial community sample from North Sea - COGITO 998_met_10 (SPAdes) (version 2) | ecosystem: Environmental > Aquatic > Marine > Neritic zone/Coastal water | place: Helgoland, sampling...
TGGTAATTGAAAAGTCTAATGGTTTTACGTTGGTGGCGTGGTGGTATTCATCGTAGTTGATGGTGCCTTCCGCGTCTGTTTTGTATAATTTTCCGTGATCTAATTTGTAATACGCATCTCCTACATGTGCTACCGACTCGCCATGGTGTAATTTTGAAGATGAAAAAACTTGAAGTCCATTGTCCCATAAAATGACGGGCAATGGAAAGTCTTTATATTTGTGCACGCCCTCATCGGTGGTATAAGAATAAAAACCGAAGTCATACGTGTCTTCTAAGTGATGTTGAATGTATGCTTTGATTTCGGACTTGATATCCGTTTCAGCTCCTTTCTCACCTGCAATGGATAAAAATGGGAGCAGAAAAAATAATAACGCAATTAATCTAGTTGTTAATTTACTTCGCATAACACTGTTTAAAGATCACTTAAAAATCGCTGCAAAGTTATGGTTTTATATCAAAAACAAAAACAATTTTGAGCTTTATTTTGCCCCTAAATAGAACCCAAGGGATTAATCGTGAAATCTACATTTCGTTCAACCATTTGCTTAGAAAAAAGGTCTCAAAAATTAAGCAAATACTATAGGGGGTGAAAAAGGCTAAAAACTCGAGTGTTTCTATGCTTCCATTGGCCTTATAGGATCCATGAAATACGATAAAAAATACCGCAAACTTAATAAAACTACTACCCAGAAATAGGAACCCTATTTGGTTGCTGTATTTTTCTTTCAAGCGGTAGAGGAAAAACACAATTGCAATTGTCAAAATCGTATTAACGCTATAGGCTTCAAAAATTTTGTCTGCAAACAAAGGAAGTGCTGTCTTTTTTAGCAAAAACAGATGGATCCCAAATGCAAAGAGTATCGCCAATATGAGACGACTCGAGAAGGAGATAATGGGATGTTTTAACATGTGTTTTGAAGTCTTTAGTATTTGATTCTGTTGAGTTGCTTCACGACTAAATACAATGATAAGGCCACACCTACAAGGGTGCAAAGGATTAGAAATAACTTTTGCTCAGGATCATAATTTTGGTCGAGCCATTTGCCCAAAATAACAAACAGATAGATAATAACACCCATCTGAATACCTATCCCCGAAAGGATTGCGAGTTGTTTAAGCGGATTGTCCAGCCTTGGTAATGTTTTGAGAAGGTGTGGCGGGGGTTTCGTTTTTAAGTTCTTTTACAGAGCCTTTCATAAGGCAGTTGGCATTAAAGGTAGCGCCTGGTTCTACGGCCAATTTACCGATTTGAACTTCCCCTTCTACATCTGCTGACGTTCTTAGACTGAGTGTGTCTGAAACGGTTAAAGTGCCTTTAAATTTACCCTCAACATCTGCGTTTTTACACACTAATAATCCATCAACAGCCCCTGTTTTTCCAATGACTACTTTGCCCGAAGTTGTTAAAGAACCGCTTATTGCTCCCTCTATTCTGAAATCGCCTTCGCTAATTAAGTCCCCATTAAATGTAGTGCCTTGTGCAATTGTGTTTTGTTGTGAAAATGAATTCAGATTTGATTTTGAATTTTTGTTATCTGTAAACATAATGGTGTGGTTTTATTTAATTGAATTTATATACGTTTCTACGTTTTTGTGTATTTGAACTGTTTGGTAGTTTTTGGAGGATATTCCAAAAAATGGCTTCGAGATTATTAATTCATTCTCCGTCTCTAGAATTTCTACAAATCCCAAGGCACCTTGAACACTTTTTAGCCCATGAACCACTACAAATATAGTGTTTGTGTCATAACTATCTTTAGAAATTGTCAAATTAAAATAGTCAACTTCTTCAATAGCAGCACTTAACGCTGCTTCAAAAGCTGTTATTTCTTCTGTTTCTGATTGCTCAAACTTAAAAACAACTTTGAATTTTTTTTGTGTTGAATCCTGAACAAATTCCTTGTTTGCTAACTCTGGAATGACCGTACTGTACATGTGTGCTGCTCTTTTTCCCTCTATGCTGCTTGGATAATTTAAAGCTACAAAATTAAGCCCCTCTTTATAGGCCTCAAAGCCATATAAGCGCGCTCTGGAAGTCACCTTAAGGAGTTCTAGTTTAGGGATAATCTCATCCCCATCTAGCCTAACAATTTGAAAATCGCACCCGTCTATCACTTTTTGGTATGCTCCAAGTTCAAATTGTGCATATAAGTTGTTATAAAGCGTTTGTGGACTGTTTTCGTTATTTAGCAAAGCCTGTTCAGGGTTTAGTAAAATGGCCGCATATCTGGAGTCTGGATGGTTTTCAATAATGTCCTTTTTCAAATTTGACTCTGAAAGCGCTAACCCTAACAGTGAATATACTTTGTACAAGTTATACTTTGCAGGCAAAACAAGGCGTTCTTCAGGAAGCTGTTTCAAAAGCTTTTCGAGCTTATTTTGAGCAAGTGTATACTCCTTGAATTTATCTTTATAAATGAGCCCTAGTTGGTAATAGGCGAAATTACGTTCTTTGGCAATACTATCTAATACGATTTCTTCAGTGGGAATTTGTGCCAAATAATAGGCAACTGTGAAGCGACTTTCATCTGTTTCTTTTTGGACTTCTTCAGAGTCTTTTTCGGCAATTTTTTCGTTCTGAACAGTCTTATTAGACCATCGCCAGTTAGTTTCCAACGCACGCTCACCCCATATTCTTGAAAACTCATTTTTTCCAAACGCGACTGTTGTTGGGTTGTAGAAATAAAATGTTTTGTCTTTTTTACTGGATGCTGTTAGTGAAGGCCCAAAGGAACCACTCTTTGAAGTAGATGTCTTTTTTAGAGCGTCTTCTTCCAGCTTTAATTTATCAATAAAAGCTTGGAAATAAGTCTCTTTTTCAAGCTCTGAGAGTTTAACTAACCCTAGTATACTGTCGGTGTCTCGCGCTACAGCTTCGTAATAAATAACGTCCTCTAAGTTATCGCGTTTGCGCTTAATAGCACGAAAAGATTTACTATTTTCTTTAAGGCTAAGCAGGGTACTGTCATAGTAAGAGCCTGCTAAACTGTATTCGGAATAATCAAAGTTTAGATCGGCTAATGTCCGATAATTAAGAGCTGTTAAATGCGTGTCTTTTGAATCCGTTCGCAGCGATTTGTTGTAATAAGCAACCGCCAAGGAGTCTTTGTTATTTTTAATGTGATAGTTGGCTATTTGATGGTAAATTTTATCTAAGAAAGGCCTGTTTTCTCTATTCGTCTCTAGGGACTCTAAAAACTGTTCCAAGGTAAGTGTATCCCCATTTTTAAAATCAAAGTTTTTGATTTTTTCTAAATGAGCGCTAATCATATAAATTCTGGGAGTTTTCCGATTAAGCGCTATCACTTTGTCAAATGCAATAGTGGCGCTGTCTGTAATTCCTAAGGAGTTATACAGCTGACCTTCTATAAAGCGAAGTCTCCCAAGTTCCTTATTGTTTTTAGTAAGTTCTGATGCTAACTGAAGTTGCGTTATGGCGCTGTCAATCGCTTTTGTTGTTATGTAGGCTTGTGCCAAAGCAGAAGCTGCAGCGACCTTGTCTTTGTTTGAAAGTTGATTTAGCTCTATCAGCTTCTTTAGGTTTTTAATAGCCAAACCTTCATTTTCTAAACGTAAATTGGTTTTGGCTCTCCATATTTTGGCTAAGTTGATATTACTACTTGCTGGATATTTAAATAAAATATAGTTGAATGCTTCGAGTGCAGGGATAAATCGATTGTCAAAATACCGGGCTTTCCCAAGAAGAATGTAGGATTCATCTATTTGTGGGTTTTTTTCTTTCCCCTTGATATTCATGCCATGCGTCTGTATGGCTTTAATTGCTTTATCTTCAGCACGTTCAAAATTTGAATTCTGAGCTTTATTTCCTAATACAATTTCATCTGTTACTTGTAAGCGTTCGATTGGTAATATCTCCCAATAATTATCTGTAAAGGCGGTGTTGGTTTCTAGTTTTCCCGACTCCAGGGCAATCTCCCCGTTGTAAAGAATATTGTATTTGGTGTTTAAGGAATGCCAAGAGCGGTTTATAAATTTGTCTTTTTTACGCGAGCACCCTGTCACAGCAAAAAGTGTGAGGGCTCCAAATAGTATAAAATTATAAATGTTTTTCAAAAGCGAGGTCTTATAGTTATCCTTTAACTAAAATACAGCGTATTATAGTATGCAGCAGCGTAAAAATAATCATCTTTTTGCATAAAACTAACAAAAATCACGGTTTTACATCAATTTTAAAATAAACTAAAATCTAATTTTAGGGAACTCTTAACAGGAAGTTAGATTAAATCTTTCTTATTTTTGTTAAAAAAATTTATGGCTCAATTTCACACTCTTAATATTCAATCTATTGTAAGGCAAACCGAAAAAGCGGTTAGCATCACTTTTGATGTGCCTACTGCTTTGGAAGCTACATTTAGTTTTAAGGCTGGTCAGTATATCACTTTGAAAACAGTGATTAACGAGACAGAAATTCGAAGAGATTACTCCTTAAGCTCAAGTCCGAGAAGTGGTGATTTAACCGTTACTATTAAAGAAATTGACAACGGTATTTTTTCTACCTATGCAAACAACCACTTAAACAGTGGAGACAGCTTAGAAGTCGGAGAGCCAAATGGCCGTTTTATTTTCGAGCCACAATCGGAAAATGCAAACTCTATTATTGCTTTTGCAGCAGGAAGTGGAATCACTCCAATAATGAGTATTGCCAGAACAGTTTTAGAAACGGATGACAAAAGTGTTGTTTTAATATATGGGAATAAAAGCCCTGAAAAGACCATTTTTTACAAAGAAATTTTAGAGTTACAATCAACCTATTTAAATCGTTTTAAAGTGCAGTTTATTTATAGCGAATCTAATGACGACGGCGCCTTGTTTGGCCGTATTGATACTGGAAACATAAATTATGTTCTCAAAAACACAATACAACTTGAGCCATCACAATTGTTTTATTTGTGTGGCCCTGAGGGGATGATCAAAACAACAACTGCTATTTTGAGCGAAAAAGGAATACAGGACGAGCAAATTCTTTTTGAGCTTTTTACAGCTTCTAATGTAGTGCCGGGAAATAAGTCTGTCAACAAAGGAGAATCTGAGATTACCATGCTTGTGGACGATGAAGAAACAACCCTTATAATGCCACAAACCCAAACAATTTTGGAAGCAGCACTTGCCAATGATATAGACGCACCTTACTCTTGTCAAGGGGGGGTTTGTAGTAGTTGTATTTGTCGTGTTACAGAAGGGTCTGCTAAGATGCGACAAAACAACATATTGACAGACAATGAAGTGGCTGAAGGATTGGTTTTAAGCTGTCAAGCTGAGCCGACTTCGTTATTAATAAAGGTTGATTTTGACGATATTTAAAGGGTGTTCTTAACGGCTTCTACAACACTTTCTACTGGAATTGTTTCTATGGCTAATTCATACCCTTCGGGAAAGTTATTTCCATAAATAGAGGTTGGAATTTTAGGGTATTTAGTTCGGTCGGCTAAGAGATTATTTGTGGCTCCCTGAGCATAAGGAGCAAAGCCAGCATATGGATGAGTGACCCCCCAAAGGGTTACTACTTTCACACCCAGCATCGCAGCCATGTGGCCATTACTTGAGTCCATAGACAGCATAACCTTTAAGTTTGATATAATATCCAATTCGTGTTCTAAACTAAATTTGCCCGCAACAGAAAAGACGTTCGCATACTTCAATGCTAGCTTTTGGAGTTGCTGAGACTCTTCGGCCCCTCCGCCAAAAAGTAAAATTGTATGTTCTTTTTGAAGCTTAGAAATCACTTTATCCATCTTTAATATTGGATATGTTTTAGATGCATAGGCGGCAAAAGGTGCAATTCCAATTACTGCACTTGAAAACCCTTCAAGTACATTTAATGTGCTAACGTCTCGTTTTTTTGGCGCTCTAAACGAAGGGGCATTTAACTTAAAACTGAATCCTAGGTTCCTAAACACATCGGCATACCTTTCGGGAGTTGAGCGCAAAGGACTAAAGTTGACGCCACTTGTAAGAGCTTTTTTTTGTGAACGGCCTTTGTTAATTTGATTGAATTTAATACCAAACAAGAGACACTTTAAAATATTTGTTCTTAGAACGTTATGTAGATCGGCAACCGCATCTATGTGGAGCTTTCGTATTCGCTTTGATAGTTTGTAAAGTCCTAAAACTCCTTTATATAGTTCCTTAAAATCGGCCAATATAACAGTCGCTGTTTTCACATCTCTAAACAGAGGAGCAAACTGTTTCTTAGTTAAAACGGTGAGCTTTACTTTTGGATTGGATTGAGCGAAAGCTAAAAGCACTGGCACGGTCATTGCCACATCTCCCATGGAAGAAAGCCTGATGACTAATATGTGTTTGATGTCCGCCACCCAGTGAAATAAGTTATTTAGTCCCCCTTAACACTGGGTTTAGTTCGTCGTCGTTGTACATCTTCATTTGCTTATAAACCTTCATGTATTTATTCCCGCTGCTAATGTCCTCAAGTAAGTCGTCGATAGCTGAAGATAAATCTGTTCGCTGCTCTAAAAGAGTGTTCAGCTTAGTTAAACAGTTTTGTTGGTGCGATTCTGAAGCGTCTTCACGAACTGTTTCAAGTTGCATATGATAAATCTTTAATGCTAATATTGATAAACGGTCAAGAGCCCATGCGGGGCTTTCGGAGTTGATTTTGGCGCCAGGAATCACCTTTGTGTCTTTATAAGCCGTTAAGAAATAACTATCTATAAATTCTACTGTATCTGTTCGGTCTTGGTTTGAAGCGTCAATCATACGCTTTAATTTTAAGGCTCCTACAGGGTCAATGTTTGGATCTCTTATAATGTCTTCGTAGGCCCATTGAACCGTATCTATCCAGCACTTTCTGAAAAGCAAGTGCGCGATTAAATCCTGATCTTTATCGTATTTATTTTCAAAGGGTTGGTCTACTGAGTTTAAGACTTTGTAAGAAGCAATGACGTCTTGGAAAATGGAATTGGCTTTATTTGAAAACATACTATTAAGATTTATATAACAAATATAAGGGGAATTATTTAGTTTGATTAATATGCTAGGATATATTAAATGGTATTTGAAGTACTGTTACTATAAATAACGAGACTATAATAAGATCTGTCATCCAGTGAAACTTTGTTGTTTCAGAAAAGTTAGCCATTAAAATAGCTGATGGAGCCACTATAAAAACATATACCTCTTTGCTTTCGATAGGGCTACACAAAAAAGCCGTAAAACCTGCTGCAATAATAAAAATAAGCAAGACGATGCTAGATCTGTTGAATCTGTTTTGAAAGAAGCCAGAGAAAAAGTAATTCATAATCCCGATAATAAGAAGGGTTGCAGTAAAAAGACTAAATACTGTGTTTTTATGAAAAATAAAATCATGCACCTCAAAACTAAGACTGGGTAGGTACTCATTAATGTTTGGGAGCTGGTCGTGAACAACTAAACTAAAAGAGGTCCAAAGAGCTGCGAAAGCAAAAACACCAAAAAAAGGAATTAGTATGTTTTTTATTTCAAACACTGAGTACAAAGCAAGACTTATTGCTAAAGGGACAAAAAAGAAAAATGAAAACGAGTCAAATAGCGTCGCAAGACAAATCCAAAGGGTGGCGTCTAATATCTTTTTTTTAATGTTGATTTTATTTTTTAAACTAACTATTCTACGAAGTGAAAGAAGCATAAAAAGGTTAGCGATTAACGTAGATGTATAATCTAAAATTTGTGGGAATACTCCCATAAACAAACAAAAGAAAAGTGCGGCAAAGCTATTGTTTTGAGTAAGATGGTTTTTGGTGACAATAAAAATAAGGGTAAAAAAAGAGGCTATTACAACAAAAAGGCATGCAACTTCCTTTAGATAATTGAGGAGGTTACCCTCAAAACTACTTACAAAAATCCGTTGATAAAAAAACAAAGATACCAGTACAATTGAAAAAATTATATAGTGAATTGGTTTAGATGTCTTAAAAAAGCTTGTAATCATATAAAGTGTTGACTATATTTGCAACGTAAATATAAGGTTATTATAAAACTGTTGTGACTGTTTTAAACATACTTAAATAAGTTGCCTAATTTAATAACCCTCTTAACAATAAATTAAAGACCTATGAAAGATTTATTTAATTCCATCCAAGAGCTATGTGAAACCCTTCTGTTCGTGCCTTTTCACGAGCTAAGAGAATTAGAGTTAACCAACTGGTGGGGTGCTAACGTAGCCACATGGATTTTTATGGGTATTGGAGTGATTGCCTTTGTTTACTGGATGTTACAGTTAAAGTCTTTTAGCGACAATAATGAAGAAGACAAAAGTATTTCTTCTCACTCATATCTATAAATCGAATCCAATATCCGTTCGATAATTCATTGCCTCAAATTTAATTTTCTCTATTGACTTATATGATGTTTCTAGAGCAGAACGAAAATTGTCACCAAGTGATGTTACCGATAAAACGCGACCTCCTGAGGTCATTACCTTTCCATCTACATTTGTTGCGCCTGCATGAAACACAATTGAATCCTTAACATTCTCTATCCCTGTAATTTCTTTGCCTTTGTCATAAGCTTCTGGATAGCCTCCAGAAACAATCATAACGGTGACTGCTGTTTGGGGGTCAATTTCAATTTCAATCTCGTTTAAACTTTCGTTATCTATCGCTTTAAAAATTTCTACAAGGTCTGTTTTTAGCCTTGGTAATACAGCCTCTGTTTCAGGATCTCCCATTCGAACGTTATATTCAATAACCTTAGGCTCATTATCCACCACAATCAGTCCAATAAAAATAAACCCTTTGTAGGGAAGGTTGTCTTTGAGAAGACCCTCCACTGTGGGCTTTACTATTCTATTTTCAATCTTAGTTAATAAGTTTGAATCTGCAAAAGGAACTGGAGAAATAGCGCCCATACCTCCTGTATTTAACCCCGTATCTCCTTCTCCTATTCGTTTATAGTCTTTGGCTGTTGGAAGTAGCTTGTAATGCTTTCCATCAGTTAAAACAAAACAACTTAACTCAATTCCATCTAAAAACTCTTCAATAACCACTTTAGTGCTTGCCGCTCCAAATTTAGAGTCTACCAACATGCTTTTTAGTTCTTGTTTAGCTTCCTCTAGGTGTGGTAGTATTAACACGCCCTTTCCGGCCGCTAGGCCATCTGCTTTGAGTACATAGGGTGGTTTAAGGGACTCCAGAAACGTATAGCCCTCTTTGATTGTCTCTTTTGTAAAACTTTCGTAGGCTGCTGTTGGAATTTGGTGGCGGTATAAAAATTCTTTAGCAAACTCTTTACTACCCTCAAGTTGAGCGGCGGCTTTTTGAGGCCCAATAACCGCAACATGTTGCAGCTGAAGGTCCTGTAAGAAAAAATCATAAATGCCGTTAACCAAAGGATCTTCAGGGCCAACGACCACCATATCAATAGCATGGGCTAACACTTGTTCCTTAATTCCTTCAAAATCCACAACAGAAACATTAAGATTCGTTGCTACCGATGAGGTTCCAGAATTTCCTGGGGCAACAAAAAGCTGCTTACATAAGGGGCTTTGAGAAATTTTCCAAGCAAATGTGTGCTCTCTGCCTCCAGCACCTAGTATTAAAATATTCATGATCGTATTTTGAATTAATATGCTTTTTCTTCGCCTTTTAAAAAATTAAAAAGTGTTTTGATAATAATTTTCATGTCTAAGAAAAAGGACCATTTCTCTATATAAAAAACGTCATGCTTAACACGTCCGATTATATCCTTGTCTGTTTCGACTTCACCCCTAAACCCACTAACTTGCGCTAATCCAGTGATGCCGGGCTTTACAAAATGACGAACCATAAATTTATCTATTTTTTTGGCGTACATTTCTGTATGACTTAACATGTGAGGTCTTGGTCCAACGACAGACATGTCTCCTAAAAAAACATTGAAGAACTGTGGCATTTCATCAAGGCTTGTTTTGCGAAGAAACTTACCCATGGTGGTTATACGGTTGTCGCCACGGGTAACCTGGATAAGGTCTGCCTTTTGGTTTATAACCATAGATCTAAACTTAAAACAGTTAAAAGACTTGTAGTTGTGCCCGTTTCTAAACTGAGTAAAAAACACGGGGCCCTTTGACTCTAGTTTGATGAGTATCGCTAAAATTGGAGTAAGCCACGAGAGCACGAATAGGATGATCAACGATGAAAAAAAGATGTCAAATCCCCGCTTTAATAAAAGACTAAAAGGGTCGTGTAATGGGATCGTTCTAAACGTCAAGATTGGAATGATTCCATAAAAATCGTGTTTTAGTTTTTTTGACAACACCTCAACATTATCTGGAATAAACTTTACGGTCTTAAGGTTGTTATCTGCAAAATTTACTATCGCTACGAGATCTTTCTTGTTAAGCTCAGATGTGGAACAGTAAATTTCATCAATTTTATGTTCGATAATATAACTACATATAGACTTTAAGTCAAAATCAGTTCGGTCTTTAAAGCAAAAAGTTTTCTTGTTTAAGAACCCTAAATGGGGCGTGTCTTTAAAAAACTTCTCTAGCAAAATTGCTTGTTTGCTAGCCCCTAAAATAACAGTGTTTCTTATATTCCCCTTGAAATATCCACGGTATTTCTTCAGCAAAAAGAACATCCCATATTTAAAAAACGCAATAATTAATGAGACCGATATTATATATTTTACAATTATAATTGGGTCGAGCTCTAACTTAAGGTTTAGACCCGAGTATGCAAACACTAGCAAGATAAAAAATAGAATTTGTCTGACCAATAAGTTAAAAACTCTTGAGCTGTATGAAAACCTATAAACGCCGTAAAAATTAGACAATAAAGCAGTTATTGTCCACCCTAAAGACATTGACAACACAAAGCTTAATGTTGGAACTTCCTTAAAAAAACAAACAAGCCCAAGTGTGTTTATAACGGCCAAATCAGCGATATAAGAAATGGGTCTTATAAATCCAGAATATCGTCCTTGTTTAGTTAAACTCACTTACTGTTTTATATGTTTCGAAAAATCTTTATGATCAATCTTAGTTAATTTTTTATCTGATAAGTTCTGAAAATAATTAAAAGTTCTTTTCATTCCCTCTTTTCGGGATACTTGAGGTGACCAATTTAACACTTTTTTAGCTAACGTAATATCAGGTTGCCGTTTTAAGGGGTCGTCTTCTGGAAGCGGCTTAAAAATTATTGGTTGATTTGAGTTTGCTAATTTTAAAATTTCGTTTGCAAATTCAATGATTGTGATTTCATCGGGGTTTCCTAAATTAACAGGGTTTGAGTAATCACTAAATAACAACCGATAAATACCTTCGATTAAATCATCTACATAACAAAAGGATCGCGTTTGAGCTCCTTTTCCAAATACAGAGAGATCCTCTCCTCTAAGTGCTTGCCCCATAAAGGCTGGAATGACACGTCCATCGTTCAGGCGCATTCGGGGCCCATAAGTGTTAAATATGCGCGCAATACGCGTTTCTAATCCATGAAATCGGTGATACGCCATTGTGATGGCTTCTTGGAATCGCTTGGCTTCATCATAAACGCCTCGAGGTCCAATGGAATTCACATTTCCAAAATAATCCTCAGACTGTGGGTGTACCAAAGGATCGCCATATACTTCAGAGGTCGAGGCTATGAGAATGCGTGCTCTTTTGGCTTTGGCGAGCCCCAATAAGTTGTGAGTTCCTAAAGAGCTCACTTTAAGGGTCTGGATAGGGATTTTTAAATAATCAATAGGACTTGCTGGAGATGCAAAGTGTAAAATATAGTCTATAGATTCCTCAATGTCTATGTGAATCGTAACATCGTGTTCTATAAAATGGAAATTGGGGTGGTCCAGTAAGTGTTTAATATTGTCCTTATCACCTGTAATGAAATTATCCATACCTACCACCCGAAAGCCTTCGTCTATAAAGCGATCACATAAATGGGATCCTAAAAATCCTGCAGCACCGGTAATTAGTATGGTTTTGGGCATAAAATAAGTTACATAGTTTACAAAGGTAAGAAAATATTATTCCAAGATTGATTTGGATCCATCTTTAAATTTTGAACGGTATTAGAAAAAGACGTCTATTAATAAACATGCGAACTGCGATACTTAACTCAGATACATTTTATTTAGTGTTTTTCTTATATTAAATTCATTTGTAAAATCTCCAACTATATTAGTCATTTTTTTAGTGGATGCTTTTAAAACTCTAATCTCATTGGGTCTTACAAACATTGGATTAACCTTTACTTTAATTTTATATCCAGCGATATTACTCATCGCGGTTAAAATATCATTAATGCATATAGCGTTGCCACTACCAACATTTACAATTTCTGAGTGTGTGTTAGATAGCATAAGTTCGGTATAGGTTCTAATCACAAAATCAACATCATTAAATTCTCGCAATACATCAATATTTCCTAACTCTATTTCTTTTTTACCAAGTTTATAATGGGATAAAATCTTAGGAATTAAAAAATGGGGCTCCTGACCAATGCCGGTATAGTTGAAGGGTCTTGAAATGATGATATTTAGTTTATCGAAATACGATTTTATCATGTTTTCCATTACTAACTTACTATTGCCATAATGGTTTACGGGTTTAGGACACATTGTTTCATTCAATTCTCCTTCAATGTTTCCATAAACAGTGGCGCTACTTGCTATCAAGATTTTATTAGGACTATAATCCAGTTTCTCTATTGCGTTCAATAAGTTTAAGGTTCCAAAAACATTAACTATATAGATGTTTTCTTGATTTTTTGAAGCTACGAAAGAAATAGCTGCTAAATGGATTACATAATTTGGCTTAATTTTCTTTAATAACTCAAACAATGCGTTTTCATTTAAAATATCACATTTAAAATGATTAGTGACATTCGTTTTATCATAAGTAGAACCATACACTTGAAATCCTTTTTCTAAAAGGTGTTTTTCTAAATGCTTCCCCGTAAACCCGTTAATTCCAGTTATAAATACTTTTTCTTTAAAAGGTGCTTCCATTTTTGTTTCTTTCAATATCGCTTTTAACCATCATTTCACATAATTCTTCCAAAGTAGTTTTAGATTCCCAATTTAAAATATTTTTCGCCTTTGTGGGGTCTCCAATTAACAATTCTACTTCCGCAGGGCGATAAAACTTCGGGTTAATTTTCACCAAGACCGATCCCGATTCTACATTAATTCCAACTTCGTTTTCGTTTTCACCCTCCCATTTCAATTGGATATTAACAGATTTAAAAGCCATTTCTACGAAATCACGAACAGTTTCTGTTCTTCCTGTTGCCAATACAAATACATCTGGTTTTTCTGCTTGTAAGATTTGGTACATTCCTTCAACATAGTCTTTTGCATAACCCCAATCTCTCTTTGCATCAAGATTGCCTAATTCTATAATATCTAATAATCCCAATGATATTTTTGCTACAGAGTCTGTTATTTTACGAGTGACAAATTCTTTACCTCTAAGTGGAGATTCGTGATTAAATAATATTCCACTAGAAGCGAATAAGTTATATGATTCTTGGTAGTTGAGTGTTGACCAATGTGCAAACACTTTTGCGACTCCGTAAGGGCTCCTTGGATGAAATGGCGTTTCTTCAGATTGGGGTATTTCTTTAACCTTGCCAAACATTTCTGATGTGGATGCTTGATAAAATTTGATGGTTGGATCAATAGTTCGAATCGCTTCTAAAATATTCAATGCCCCTACACCCGTAATATTTGCGGTTGCGATTGGCTGTGTAAATGACACGCCTACAAAACTCTGAGCTGCTAAATTATAAATTTCATCAGGCTTCACTTCATTGATAATTCTATAGGCACTTGATAAATCTATTAAATCATATTCTAATAGTGTTAAATTTGGGTGTTGATCTATACCTAATTCTTCTATCCTCCAAAAATTAGTAGAACTTGTTCTTCTATAGGTTCCATACACTTGATACTCTTTTTCTAATAAAAGCTCTGCTAAATAAGCCGCATCCTGTCCTGTAATTCCTGTGATTATTGCTTTTTTCATTTTAGCTGTTTTCTTTCCAATTAATGTATAATGTCTCTATTGTTTCTTTAAATTCTTTTTCAAACCGATCTTTACTGAACCGTTCTGCGTTTTTTCTGATTATTTTTCTATCGAAAGACGCTTCATTTTTTTCGAAATAATTAACCGCTTCTAACAAAGAAGATGACATTTGCTCTTTAAAAAATATCCCCGTGACACTTTTATCATCAAAATTTTCATCAGATGAAACCCCTATAATTGTCTCTAAAGCACCACCTTTTCCGTAAGCAATCACGGGAACTCCACAAGCTTGTGCTTCGATAGGTGCGATTCCAAAATCTTCTTCTGCTGCAAATATAAAAGCTTTTGCTCGTTTAATAATATCTAGCATCTCCTCTTTTTCAACATATCCTTTGAGTTCAACGTTGGAGCTTGCTAATTTTTTAATTTTTTTAAAGTCTGGACCATCTCCTATGACTATTAATTTTTTATTGGTTTTTGAAAAAGCCTCCACAATTAAATCAATTTTTTTATAAGGAACCATTCTTGAGCATGTTATATAATAATCACTTGTCTCTGTAGTTAGAGTAAATGAGTCTGTATCAACAGGCGGATAAATAACAAGCGCTTCTTTATTGTATACTTTCTTTATGCGTTTGGCAACAAAGTGAGATATTGCAATATAATGGTCGGGTCTATTAGCCGTTGAAAAATCCCATGCTCTAAGTTTAAATAAAAAATATTTAGCTATAAGACCTTTAACTCCAGAGTCTAGTTTTGATTCTTTAAGATATTGATGATACAGATCCCAGGCATATCTAACTGGGGAGTACACATAAGCAATATGAAGTTGGCTTGGCGTTGTTAGAACTCCTTTTGCTACTGAAGAAGACGATGATAGTATTAATTCATAATCGCTTAAATCAAACTGTTCAATCGCAAAAGGAAAAAGGGGTAGATATGTTCTATATTTTTTTTTCCAAAAAGGCAGCTTTTGAACAAATGAATTCTTCGTTTTTTTACCCTTAAGTATAAGTTCTCGATGCGGGTCCGATAAATCATCTATCAAAGAAAAATGATCAAAGTCATCCCAAATGTTGGTAAAACTCTCCACACATCTTTCTGCGCCACCATAGACTGTATACCAATCATGAATTAATGCTTTTTTCATGTAATTTCTTTAATTATTTTAATAAATTCTTTTGTGGATTTTTCCCAAGTAAATAATTTTACGTTTTCTAGTCCTTTGTTAATTAATTGATTTCTAAAGTCAGCGTCATTAATTAGGTTAATCATTCCATTTTTAATACTCTCTACAGAATAAGGGTCACAGTATTTTACTGAATTTTGATATATTTCTGGCAGAGAGGTCGTATTTGAAACAATACATGCACAGCCACAGGCCTGTGCTTCTAATGGAGGTATTCCAAAGCCTTCAAATAGTGATGCGTATATAAAAATTTCCGCATTATTATACATTTTAAAAAGTTCTCTGTCAGGTAAATATCCTGTAAAGATTATGTTGTCATTAAGTGTTTCTTCTCTAAGTCCAAGATTTGAGAAGGTTTTATGTTTTTTTCCAACTATTATGAGTTTATAGTCAGATTCAACGCTATTAAAGGCTTCGATAATACGTTTTAGGTTTTTACGTGGATCAATAGAAGAAACTGTTAGAATAATTTTTTTTCTTTTTGACTCTATATTTATAAATTTTTTTGAAGGTGCATTATAAATGACTTTAATTTTTTCTTTTTTGAGTTTATAGGTTTTACTTATATCCTCTTTGACATATTCACTAACAGTGACAAGAATTTTAGAGTTTCTTATGCTAATTGGTATAAATAAATTATAAGCTATACTAAAATAAAAATTAAACCATTCTTTATGATGTTTAAATGCCAAGTCATGTAAAACCATTATTTTGTGTTTATAAAAAACTGGAGCAATTCCCGCGAAATTAATCAATAATGGATTGTTATTTTTCTTTAAAAAAGCAGGTAAACTTATTTGCTCCCATAATTGTCCTTTGAATCTTCCAATAGTGACAAGCTCTTTGTCATCATCAAATTTGTTAATTATTTCTTCATCAGGAACTACAAAAACAACTTTTTTATTCCCAATTTTTTTCGGCAACCTTTTACAAATTTCAAAAGCAAACCTCTGAACTCCAGTTAGCTGCTGAGTTAAAAATCTGACATTAATAATAATCATTGCTGGTATGTTCTGTTTCATAAAAAAAATAAAATAAATATATAATATACGAAAAAATAAAAACACCTCTAGTTCTTGCAAATAGGTTTTCAGTAAAAAAACTTAAAATAAAAAAAATAAAGACAAGGACTCCTAATACACTTCGTTTTTTAAACAATCCTCTACCAAGAAATACAAGAAACGTTAAAAACGATAGTAAACCAATAATTCCCGAGGAAAGCAAAAACTCTAAGTACTGATTATGAGAGTTATATTTAAATGCTCCTAGTAAATTTCTCGTGCATGAAAAGAGCAAATCTTGAACATCTCCTATGCCATGACCAAATATTGGACTATTTTTAAAAACTTCAAGTACACAAGAGTAAATTTCAAACCTCGTATTTAGTGTATTTGTATCGCTCAATGATTTGAAGGAACCGTTTGAGATTAATTCGATAACTTCATAAAATCTAAAGCCTGAATATGAATTTTGAATAATAGAAACGGCGACAGGAATTAAAAGCATTAAAAACAAAAACTTGTATTTTCTTAGAAATAAAACCAATACAACAATACAAATCATCACTGCTAAAATGGACATTCTAGCCGATATAAAAAACAGAGTAGCAAGGTTTATTGCAAAGGGAATAAAATAGAGTGGTTTATACCCCTTTTTGTTTGAAGAGGGTTGTACAGCGTAATATATAGAAAACATGCTCGATAAACCACATAATAAACCGCAATACACGGGGTGCATATATGTTATCTCATGCTCGAATAAATACCTTAGATGAATAAAGGTCAATTGTGTTTTAAAATCTACTGGATAGTAGAGAAGAAGGGTTGAGATACCATATAAAGAAAAGAGTGTGCAACATAAAATATAAAATTTAAGAACTCTATTTTTAAAATTTTTTGTTATAAAGAGACTTTGAATTTTAAAAGAAATTGGTATTAATAAAAGGGGTATTCTTTTAATAATTTGATCAAATCCTCTAATTGTGTTTTCAGTCCAAAACAATGAAACTACAACGATTAGGATAGGAATTGAAATTATAAGAAGATCTTTCTTAGTCGGTAATAAATCTAGCTTTTCAATGCTTTTTGTCTTAAAAAAAATGATTATGGATACTGCAATATAAACACCAAGGGTTATACTAAGTGCGTTGATTGAAATAAATAAGGAGATGATAAGTAATCCATTAATTATTTCTAACCAATTGATATTATTTTTCTTTAACAGCATTTTTAAGATTTAATGAAAGAACAATTGCTAAGACAACCCAGTAATAATGGAAATTATATTGTTGATAAAAAACACCTTGTAATAATATTAATAATAAAATTGGAAATAATTTGACTTTACTTTTTTTAGTGTGTATAAATGGAAAGAAAAGAATACTATAGTATAATATTAATCCTAATATCCCGGTTTCGAAAAAAATACTAATGTATTCGGAGTGAAAATTTGCATATTTCCATTTATTACCAACCACTTTCAGTAAGTCATAAGCAAAATATGGTGACGATGAAAATCCGCTTCCAAGAAAAAATGTATGTAAAGACTTAATCGTTTCTTGAAAACCCAATTCTAATAATGAGTTATGTATATTAGTTGAGCCCTTTGATGTCAATCGAATTGTTAGTGCCTTCACAAAATAATCCCAGTAGCCTAAAACTTTCAGGGCTGCAAGAAAGCTAACACACCCCGTAACAAAAATAGCGACTCCAACTAATACCTTTTTAAGAGAAAATTTAGCAAAATTAAAATTAAAAATAGCTAAAGTTACAAAGAAGGCCGCTATTGCAGATCGAGAAATAGTTAAAGCAATAAACAATATCATTAGTGCATTGTTTTTTTTATTGCTAATTTTTAACATCCTAGCTAAAAAAAACAAGAATGAAAAATAGTAGCCACAAACATTTGGGTCAAGGAATCCGCCTTCTAATCTAGGGAAATAAAACCCTACACTATGGGGTAGTGGGTTAATAAACCTCCATTGTTCCCATGAGTCTGCATAGAAATGAAATCCGTTAAAAAATAGAGCAAATTGAATACTGATCCAAATTAAATGAGTTGTTATGGAGTATTTTATCCATTGCCGAATAATATGTTTTTGTTTTAAGCTCGAAAATTGATTAAAAAGAAACAAAAAAGCTATTGAAGATAGTATGATTTCAAAAAATAAAATATACCGTTTAAATTGTAAAGAGCCGTGGTAATTAAAAAAAATAGATATCAAAAAATAAGAAAGTAATAATATCAACAAAGAGCTGTAAACTAACAAAGACTTATGAATATATTCCTTATTTAATAATTTTGCGAAAAAAATAAGGATTATCACTGTAGATAAAAAAAATTGAGGTGAAACCAGAAAAGAGAACAAACCCACTGATAAGTCTACTCTAAAAAAACTAAGAGAGACTAAAAATATTATTAAGATTTGTTCAATTTTAATTTTCATTTTTCATAAGATCTTTAATTAGACAAAAACATCGGTTAAATTTTAATGCTAAAAATCGTTTAAAAATCGCTAAGAAAACGCCTAGATATACAGTGACTATAAATTTTTTGTTATGTTTCTTTGCGTAATTTATTCTATTTATAATAGAATATTTATCAGAAATATAACTCTTTTTATTTGATCCGATGCTCTCCCCTCCTTTATGATAAACAAAACAATCATCAAAATAGGTTGTTTGATATTGAGACTCTCCTTTTTTTACCCAGTCTAATTCTTCAAAATAAAGAAAATATTCTTCGTTTAATAGTCCTAGAGTCCTTAACACTTCAGTAGATAAAAACATGGCAGCTCCAGCTGGATAATCAATTTTTATTTTGCTTTTTAGAGCTTTTAATCCCTCTAAACTCACCCCTTCAAGAGCTTGTTTTGTTATTCCAAAAAACGGACTATATACCCCTCCGACGGATTGGATTTTAGTTGAATTATTGTATTCTAGCAATGTACACCCTGCAAGACCGATCTTTGGTTCTTTTTTGATGTTTTTTATGAGATTTGTAATTGTGTCTGGAGGAATGACTGTGTCATTATTAAGTAAAAAAACGAACTCTCCAGTTTTGTTTTGTTGTAGTTTTTTTTTAAAAAAAATATTATTTGCAGCTGCAAAACCATTGTTGTTTTTAGCCTTTACAATAGTAAGAGGTTTTGTAGTTTGACTTGTATAGAATTCTTCCTCAGAAAGTAAAACACATTCCAATGGCTTTGTTATTTCTGGAAAAACTAATTCTGGATAACGTGTTTGATTAATATTTAGAGTTCCTTTTGTCCATTCCTCCAACTTTGTAATGGAAGTGTTATCGGGTGAATTGTCAACAACAATGACCTCTAAATCTTTATAATTTGATTTAAAAACACTTTCAAGACATTCAATTGTGTCGTGCCAGTTTTTGTAATTTATAATTAGAACGGTTACTTTCATAACTTAAATTCTTTTTAACATTCCTAAAAAATTTTTGATCAATCGCAATGGGTTTTCTTTTAATGACGCCTTAATTAAGGCATTAACGTTATAATTAGGTGTTGATCTACCAACTAATTTTAAAGCAAGCAATCTGGCTAGTAGGTTCTGTTTTCTTTGTTTTTGATAGGGTTGCATTTGTGCTATTTCTGAGCTGGAGAAATTTTTACCAGACATGGTAATGTATCCAGATTTCACAACATCTTCTAGTAATTGTTTCCCATTTGTGTTTCTAGTGATTACTAAACTTATTCCTTTTTTTTCTTCAAAGGAAGGGTACCCGTTTTCTGAAGCTTCCCAAGCATCGGCACAGGTTATGTCAGCGAATTCTCCAGTACCATCCGCACATATTTTGCAACGAAACTGTAGATGCTTATTTAGTACGGTTCCCCAAGACTCGTTGTAAGTCATTTTGTGAGTGTTACTTTTATTGTCCTCAATTTTAAAATACCCTGGCCAGCCTTCGCCTCTGTATCTCAATGAGACAACATCTTTCTTTTGCACTTTAAAATGTTCAATAATTTTTGTTGTGGCTACTTGGCTTGGAACACCAGCACACATAAAAGAAAGAAGGTGCTTAATCTTTGTTTTGGCCTCTTCATTTTTTTTCATAAAATTTCGAACCCCAACAATATCACATGGTTTACCTATGATTGCAATTGAAGTATGTGCTTTTAAGATCTCAACAAGATTAATCAAAGTCGCTGAAGGCGCATATCTTGACCCAGCGTTGCTAAGAACCTCTTGGCTGGTATAGCTTGTTTTATAAGTATTGAGATAAGGCTCTGTTTCTGAAGGCCCAATATGCAATACACACTCAACTCTATTTTTGTCTAGCAAATAGGATGCAACTGCTGTTAGCGCACCTCCGGACGACCCTGAGTGTCTTACTTTTTCGTTATTTGCGTATCCTGAAGAAATAGACAAAAAAGGGCCCCATAGTGGGTCGTGATTTGTAGAGTCCTCATGTTTGGCATTAATTCCTGGACATATTTCTTCGAAAAAATTATTCTCTGATTTGGTTAATTCTTGTTTAAAAGTTGGTCTCAAAAAACCTTCATTGTTATAAGAAACAGCAACTTTTTCAGTTCCGAAAACAGACTCACAAATACCACAGCCAGCACATAGGTTGTCTTTTAATACTTTGCTGCTCATTCGTTATCTATGTTTTCTAAACTCAATTGTTCTCTCTTATTTTCTTTAAGTAACACCGATTTGATCTCTTTTTTGATAGAAATAGCAACCAGTATCTTGTTTATCAATTCATCTATAGTATGCTCTTTTAAATGATTAACATCGAATACCAGCTCTTGTTGTTTAAACATTTTGAAAGTCCCTTCAAATTTATAACTATACGAAAGTCCAATTGTTGGGACTGAGGTAGACAATGCTGCGATACAAGAATGCATGCGTGATCCCATAAAAAAGACTGTTTTAGAGATAACATATTTCAACTCTTGAGCAGAATAATCTTGATCAATAAAAGAAATTTTGCTCGCTAAGTCAGGATTGTCTTTTACAAATTTTTTGATTCCTTCGAGGTCATCTTCAACATTAGGGGAAATAGAATTATAAGTATGTGGAATCAACATAACCTCATAACCCTCTTTAAGAATTCTTTCGACCAGCTGTTTTAAAAAAACAGGGTAATTATTATATTTACCATCAAGGCTTTTATATCTATTTAAATACATCAATCCGCTGACATTAATACCCACTGTATTAGGCTTTACCTCAACAGATAGTTCTTGAGGGTTCATATATACCGCCATGTCAATTGATAATTCTTTTTTAACACCTATTTTATCTAAATAATCAAATGCTTTTATATCACGCACATATAATTTATGAAGTCTTTTTAAAATGTGTGTTCCTAAAAATTTGCCAATAACGCTGTCAAAAGGGCCTAATGTTTGAGGTAAAAAAACAAGCGGCTTTTTCCAGCTAAGTATTAATTTTGAATCTGTAAAGTGTCTGATTATTCTTCTGGATCCATAAATATCACTAAAGCTATCGCCTTCATTTATATCAAAAACTATATCGCTAGATTGAATCAGTTCTGAAACTTCAAGCTTTGATTTTACACCAAAATATTTATATAAATATGCTTCTTTTAAAGACTTTAAAATTTCATGTTTTGTAAAATAACATAATTTTACTTTTACAATTTCACCTGATATGGTTAATTCCTTTTCATGTGTAGTTTGCTGTCCGACACATAATAACGATATTTTCGCGTTTTTGTAATTATTATTTAAAAGCGTAATCGCTCCTACCCCTAAGGCATTAACCCCTTTGTTGTCGCTTTCTAGAGATGCTCCAAGAAGAAGAATGTTTTTGAAATTCATTTATTTGTTTTTAATTTTTAACCAATTCTAGTTTATAAATTTTGATGTATTTTTTCACATATCTGATTGTAGAATACGTGTATAATATAATATATGAGCTTGCCAACCCGTTAATTCCATAGAAGTGGGTTAATAATAATCCGAAAAATATTGAAATCAAAATAAACTCAATGTGGTATTTTGCCTTCTCTTTTTGTAGCTTTAAAACAACCATTATCACAGCAGTTATTGAGGCAAACATAAATATCATGTTTGCGAAAAGCAATAAAAGCAAAGGGGTGTATGCCTTCAAATATTCTTCTTTTTTGTAAACAAATATCAACAATTCCTCTCCAAAAATTATAAATAAAATCAATATTACTAAATTAACTGAAAGAATTTTTATTCCTGTTTTTTTTAATGCTTTTGTAAGTTCTAATATGTTGTGTTTATAAGCTAAAAACTTAACATATCCTTCTTGAAGTAAGGAAACTGAAACTAACAATAATATATTGGCAATAGAAAAGGCGATTTGATATTGTGCAATAATTTCTGGTTCTAAAAGGAAAGAACCAATCACTGTTGGTGCCATCATATATATAGGGATTGTGACCATTGAGATTCCATAATATTTTAAATCTAAAAATCTTGTTTTAACAAAAGAAACTGATTTTTTAATGGAGGTAGCTTGAAACTTAATTCTTAATAAATGAAAGATCAGTATTATCGTATAAGCTATATTTATAAAGATGAAATAGGAGTAGATTTTATAATTAAACAAATAACATAAAAAAGAAAGTATAATAACTGAAGCTCCAGAAACTATATTTGTAATCGACATTATTTTTAGTTTTTTTTCTACTTGGTAATATGCTAAAAGGATATTATAAATACTTGTTTCTAAAAATATTTTTATAAGTACTAAAGCCGCAAGTATGGAGTCATCTGTAGGAAAAAAACAGAGTCCTATAAAAATTATTATAAATAAGAGAAAAGAGACCTGAAGGAAGTTAGAGCTATTTGTTTTAAGCAATCTATTATCTTCTGAATTGACTAATAGATACTCACTAAAACCAAAATTAGTGACCAATAACAAAACTCCAATTATATTTATATAGGCAGAATAAGTGCCAAAGACAGAGACAGAAATGGTTCGCGCCAATAATACGAAAAGAAAATAATTAGATCCTCTTTTTAAAAGGTTAGATAGTGTGAACATTTTTTTATTTATTGCTAGCGATTGCCTTTTTTAAACTATCCTGCCAATCTAGTGTTTTCATCTTTAACACACTTTTAATTTTTGTTTTATCCATTACGCTATAAACAGGTCGCTTCGCTGGAGTTGGGTAGGCTTCCGTTTTAATGGCGTTTACCTTTATTTTTAAATTAGATGCTTCAAAAATAGCTTTTGCGAAATCATACCAACTTGTTTCGCCTTCATTACTATAGTGGTAAAGACCAAAGCTCCTAGTATTAGAAGTGATGATCTTTAAGATAACGTTTGCTAAGTCACCTGCATAGGTTGGTGTTCCTATTTGATCTGATACCACGCTAATTTCATCACGTGTCTCAGCCAATCTTAGCATCGTTTTCATGAAGTTATTTCCATGCTCAGAATATAACCAAGATGTTCTAATAATAAACTGTTTTTTAACTATCTTTTTAATTTCAACTTCGCCTTGTAGCTTAGACGCGCCATAAACACTTATGGGGTTGGCAACATCTGTTTCAGTATAGGGTTCTGTCTTTTCACCATCAAACACAAAATCGGTTGAAACCTGAATTAAAACAGTGTCAAATTCACTACAAACAATGGCTAAGTTTTTCGCACCCTGAGCATTTATTTCAAATGTTTTTTCAACCTCTGACTCTGCTTTGTCAACGGCTGTATAGGCCGCACAATTAATGCAATAATCAATTTTTTGATTGGATTTGAAAAAAACCTCAACCTGCTTTAAATCACAAATATCTAATTCTTGGTAATCTGTATAAATAAAATTTAAACTTGTATCCCGTTTCGCAAGGTCTTTGATACAGCTTGCTAATTGCCCATTACTTCCAGTCACCAATACATTCATCATAGAATTATGTTTGAAAGGGTTGGCAATACTAAGTCTTTCTCTGAAACAATAAACTCATTGGCGGGTAGCTTCCAATCAATCCCTAGAGAAGGGTCGTCATACCGAAGTCCTTGTTCTGAAGCCTTGTCATAAAAATTATCGCATTTATAAGAGAAAATAGCGGTCTCACTAAGCACTATAAAGCCGTGTGCAAATCCTTTTGGAACAAAAAGTTGTCTTTTGTTTTCTTCGGATAATTCAATTGAAAAGTGCTCAGAAAATGTAGGGGACTCTTTTCTCATGTCTACGACCACATCTAAAACCCTTCCTTTTATAACTCTGACGAGTTTAGCCTGAGCATACGCCCCAGTTTGGAAATGCAACCCTCTTAAAACTCCTTTGGAAGAAAAGGATTCGTTGTCCTGAACAAAATCAATCGTCTTTCCAATTAATTCATTAAACTTATTTTGATTGAAGCTCTCAAAAAAATACCCTCTAGGGTCTTTAAACACCTTTGGCTCTATAATAAAACAACCTTTGAGTTTTGTTTCTGTAGCTGTCATTATTATTTGTTCAAAAGTTGCATTAAATTTTGACTATAGCCGCTTTTTAATAAGGGCTCTGCCAGTTTTTTGAGTTGAGCCTCGTCTATGTATCCCATTTCAAAAGCAACGCCTTCAATAGCGCCTACTTTTAATCCTTGACGTTGCTCAATAACCTCCACAAATTGCGAAGCTTGCATTAACGATTGAAACGTCCCAGTGTCTAACCATGCCGTTCCTCGGTCTAAAATACTGACACTTAGCTTGCCTTGTTTGAGGTATTCTTTATTAATGTCTGTTATTTCTAATTCACCTCGGTGACTCGGCTTAATGTTTTTCGCAATTTCGACGACCGTATTGTCATAAAAGTAAATGCCTGGAACCGCAAAATTCGATTTTGGATGTTCTGGTTTTTCTTCAATAGAAATAGCCTTGCCTTCTTGATTAAATTCAACCACTCCATACCGTTCTGGGTCATTAACTCTATAGGCGTAAATAATGCCGCCTTCAGGGTTGTTGTTTGCCTGTAAAAGTTTTTCTAAACCCGTCCCATAAAAAATATTATCCCCTAAAATAAGAGCTACTTTGTCGTTTCCAATAAAATCTTCGCCAATTAAAAAGGCCTCTGCCAAACCATTCGGATGTTCTTGTACGGCATATTCAAATGAACAACCGTACTTTTTACCATCTCCTAATAAATTTTCAAACAGTGGTAAATCTTTGGGTGTTGAAATAATTAAAACCTCATTAATCCCCGCATACATTAATGTAGACAGCGGGTAGTATATCATCGGCTTGTCGTAAATAGGCATCAATTGCTTACTTACGGACAATGTTAAAGGGTGTAGTCGTGTCCCAGACCCCCCTGCGAGAATAATTCCTTTCATATGTCTATATCTATTATTTTTAAAAAGGTCACATGCTGTTCGCTAATAGTCTTTCCCTTGGGTAATACTGATTTTAGCATGCTTGTTTCATTTTACTTTATTGTATTGTTTATTGTAATAAGATTGATAGGCTCCGCTAGTCACGTTCTTTAGCCAATCGTCATTGTTTAAATACCAGTCTATGGTGATGGCCAGTCCTTCTTCAAAAGTAACGGATGGCTCCCATCCTAATTCATTTTTTATTTTTGAGGCGTCAATCGCATAACGTAAGTCATGACCTGGACGGTCTGTTACATAAGTAATTAGTTTTTCTGAATCGCCTTTCGGTCGACCTAATTTAGCATCCATTTGTTGGCACAATATCTTTACTAAATCTATGTTTTTCCATTCGTTGAACCCGCCAATGTTATAAGTTTCTTTATTTATTCCTTTGTGAAACACCAAATCAATGGCTGCTGCGTGGTCTTTAACATACAACCAATCCCTTGTATAGTCGCCGTTTCCGTAAACTGGAAGGGCTTCTTTATTTATAATATTATTAATAAACAGCGGAATCAACTTTTCTGGAAATTGATTCTGTCCATAATTGTTTGAGCAATTCGTGATGACATACGGCATGTTATACGTTTCTCCATAAGATCTCACTATATGATCTGAGCTCGCTTTTGATGCCGAATAAGGTGAGTTAGGATCATAGGGCGTCGTTTCTGTAAACAATCCTGTTTGTCCTAATGTACCGTAAACTTCATCGGTGCTTACATGATAAAATAATTTATCCTGAAAATCGTCTTTCCAAGTGTTTTTAAATGCGTTTAAGAGAATCGTAGTGCCTATAACATTGGTTTTAATAAACGCTAACGGGTCTTTGATCGACCGATCTACATGAGATTCGGCCGCTAAATGAATAACACGGTCAAACTTGTGTTTTTTAAACAGCTCGTTTATAAAGTCCTCGTCAGAAATGTCGCCTTTAATAAAGGTGTAGTTTGACTTGGATTCAATCGCTTTTAAATTCTCGAGATTCCCTGCATAGGTCAATGCGTCCAAATTAAAAACGTGATACTCTGGATACTTTTCTACAAATAAATTTAGGACATGCGAGCCTATAAAACCAGCACCTCCCGTTATTAAAATAATCATACAGCCGTCTTATATTTTTCTAAAAATTTAAAAAACTCAAGTCCTAATAAAATAATGAAGGCTGATAAAAACAAGACCACGGTAAAGTATAGTTTAACACTAAGTTGATTTCCGAAAAATTCTTTTGTGTTAGAGGCAAACCCTGAGTCTTGCTTGTTAGAAATAGCTTCAATGATAAATTGCTTATCGAGTAATTCTCTTTCGACTTCTACCAATTCACTCCTCAACACCAAATCGCTTTGGTATAAATCGTATTCTTTGGTTTTATCTGTTTCGCCTGAGCCTTCAAAAGTAATCCCGATTTCAGAAGCTTTATCCGAATTCAGGCCTTGTTCTAAAACGCGTTTGTAGGTGCTTTGAAGGGAGTCTGACTTCACCAGCGCTAACTCCAAACCTTCCTTAGTTTTGTTAAGCCCTGCAATGTCCTTGTATTGTTCGTTTTTGAAAAATGGATTTGAATTAATGGACGCCACAATGTTTTCAAAAACAGACTTAAAACTATTTCTCTGAGTCGAGCTTATTTTAACTTGCTGATATTTGTGCGTGTAGTCTTCATTGTTTAGTAAGAAGTCTTCGTACTCAATTTTGGTCGACGCCAAAGAGTCTAGTTTTTGAACGTAATTGTTAAACGCAAGAAGTTTGTCGTTTTCACTCACCACTGGTTTAACTTCAAAGGATAAAATAGATTGGGCCTTCTCTTCCCCTAAATTTAAAACAATTCCCAGGGTTTGAAAATCCCCTTGTCTTACCAAGTCATTATAATAACTTACTGAGTTATACAGGTTTTCTCCTGTCGGATAGTTTTGCACTACAATCACTGAAGACTCATATTTAGGCGCCGCAGATTTACTGATTAACAGCCCATAAACAAAACCAAAAACCGACGCCAATACAAGAATAATAATTCTTTTTTTTACAAAAAAAACGAGCCATACAAAAGCTAAAAAAAAGCTTTTAAAAATGTTGTATATAAAGTTAAAAAAACGATCAAAGGCATTTCCAATTAGCTTAAAAAGTTGTCCCAAATCAACTTCTTCATTCGTGTTGGGTTTGTTAGAGTTTGTACTCATAATATATTAGTTAAAAATCTGTTTTAAAATTTGTTGAGTGATTAAATAGGTTGGCTTGACGCCGCTAGACCCGAGGCCTCCGGAAGCTAAAGTCCCTCCTGTTTCAAGAGGGTTGTCACTTGCATAATAGGCGTATCTAACTTTGACATCTGGGTTAATACTACGGCGTATTTTTGAAGCTGCTTGGATTGCTTTCTGATAATGCACACCTTCCATTTCCAAGCCAATAACATTCCAAGTAGAGTCGTGGAAAAACTTAAGTAAATCCTTGTTTTGAAGAGACGTCCCTAAAACAGTTACCATAGTCCCTTCAAAAACTTGAAGGTCTTTGGTGTCGAAATCTTCGACAGTTAGTTCATTTTTGAATGGGTAATTATCTGCAGTACCTTCAAAAATATGAGCAGAAGGAATCATAATGTCTCCTTTAGAGCCTTCTAAAATACCCGCCTTACCCATAACTGAAATAGAATCTACGTTTAGATGCGTTTTGTCTTTCCCTGTTTTAAAGGGTTTTAAAAGCTCATCTATCGTCTCATAGGCCTGTTCACCAAATGCATAATCCATTACAATCACAACCGGATCACTTGTTGAAGTTTCACGATTAATTTCTGTGTGTGAAAAGTCTATTTTAGATGAATCAAATATTTGCACGTCAATGTTGGTCCCTGAGCTGTCTTTTATAAAAATCATTCCCTCTTGCAACGCTGTTTGCTTTATTTTATTGCGAAGAGAGTCGTTTTCTTCCTTACTTAAAAGCTCATAAACTGTAAAAATATCATGCTTAGCACATAGCGTTTTTAAGGCTTTAGGGGCGTGAAGCGTGTTCATGACGCTGTGCACGTTTGCCGATATAATATGAATCGGTCGGTCTAATAATTTATGCTTTTGAAGGGTCTCTTTAATCGTGTTTGCCCAAGCCTCTCCGTGTATATGATGCCCTAAGCGCTCTCTAAGTACTGGGCTGAAATTAATTACACGTTTTGAGTTGTCTATGATCTCGCCCATAGCGCGTTTTCCTAGCCAATAGATAAGATGTAAAAAATGATCCGGACGCTTTGCAGTTGAGAATTGATCATATACTTCTAAAATTTCTTCAAAAGTTCTTCCAAGAATATTCCCTGTATGTGTAATGGCTAGTTCCTTGTCTTTTTGGCTTAACTTTTTCTTAGATAGTACCGCAGCTTCTAGTTTAACCCAGTCTCTGGTAGTAGTCCCTATATCATCAATAATTACTCGCTTAGCAATTTTATGAGACTCTATGAACATGAACGTTAAGTGTGTCAAAATATCATAAATTTCTGAGCGGCCTCTTGTAATCTCAATGTTCATTTGCTCAAAATCGATACGATAACAATTTCGACGGCGTTTTGAAGGTACAATAACCTCAAAATGGGAGTTTCCAAACCCTTCGGCACTCGTAAGGTTTATCAACACACATTCTTCAATTCCAATAGGAAGTCGGTCAACAACATAAAGGAGCCCTTCAAGCTCTGTTTTTTCTCCGGCAATAGAGCCATATATTTCTGGTCGCAGTTGCAGCAACGCTTGTCTTAAGGTCTCTCCTGAGACCCCCATTGGCTTGTAGAAGCCTCGGTTAAATAAGTGACGCATAGTCAGATACAATCGCTCAATAGCATTTGAGCTTTCTTGAGCCCGTGTGCGTGTTAGGTTTTTAGTTTGGGTTTGCTTCATATATAATACAAATATACAGTAATTAGTCTAAAGCGCTTTTGTCAAAGCATCCGCAATTTTTCGATCATTAGACAGACGGGGTGTTTTATTCTGCCCCCCAAGCTTACCTATTTTCTTCATATAGCTTTGAAACCCAGCCTTGGGTACTGAGGTAATAACTAGTGGCTGCAATACTTTTCCCTGTATAAGGTCTTTATAGTAACTATTTTGGAGTTGCATAGCGGTATCTATCTTAGAAGCAAACGTATTTAGGTCCGATGGTGGATTTTCAAACTCAATAAACCATTCGTGATATGGAAGGCCGGTTGAAGGAGCTGTTTGTGGAGCAACAGTAAACTCGCTTACACTAATGTCTGTCGCTTTTAAAGCAGACAAAAGAGCGTGCTCAACTTCCTTGGCTATGACATGTTCTCCAAAAGCGGATATAAAGTGTTTTATTCTGCCGCTTACAATGACCCTAAAAGGAGCTAAAGAAGTAAACTGTACAGTGTCTCCTATGTTGTAGGCCCAAAGCCCAGCTGTCGTCGAAATAATTATCACGTAATTAACGCCTATTTTAACATCTTTTAATGTGAGTCGCTGAGGAGAGGCGTCAAAGAAAGTATCTGTAGGTATAAACTCATAAAACATTCCTGAGTCTAATTGAAGAAGCATGCCCGCCTGGTTTTGGCAATCTTGAAACGCAAAAAATCCTTCGCTGGCCGGATAAAGCTCAATACTATCCACTTTTCTCCCTATGAGAGTTTCAAACTTAGAACGGTATGGTTCGTAGTTAACGCCTCCAAAAATAAAGAGGTTAAAGTTTTTGAAAATATCGCCCACTTTTTGACCCTTTTGCTCTACTAATTTCTCGAAATACATTTGAACCCAAGAAGGAATCCCAGCAATAATAGACATGTCTTCGTGTAACGTCTCCTGGACAATTTGATTTACTTTCGTTTCCCAGTCTTCAATACAGTTGGTCTCCCAAGAAGGTAATCTGTTTTTTTGTAGGTATTTGGGAACATAGTGGGCTACAATCCCTGATAAACGTCCAAGTTGAACCCCGTTTTTATCTTCAAGAACTGGGCTGCCTTGTAAAAAAATCATTTTCCTATCTACAATTTGAGTGTTTCCTGTTTGATGAATATATAGCAAAATGGCGTTTTTGGCCGCCTCAATATGGCTTGGCATGCTTTCTTTTGTGATGGGAATGTACTTAGCCCCAGATGTAGTTCCGGAAGTTTTTGCAAAGTAAAGAGGTTTCCCCTTCCACAAAATATCTGCTTCTCCAGCGACCACCTTATCGACATAAGGCTTGAGTGCTTCATAATCCCTAACAGGGACACGCTTAACAAAATCTGCGTGAGAGTTGATACTTGTAAAATCATGGTCCACTCCAAAGCTAGTCGCTGCTGCTTGCGAAATTAAAGACTGGAAAACACGATTTTGTGTCTCTAACGGACTTGCAGACCATTTATGAATTTTCTTGTAGGTTCTGGCGGCATATAACTTGGCGAAAAACGCTTTGATTGATGGCATTTTAATAATTTAAAAGTCAATAAAATTTGTTGGATTGAGGGGGATTCCGTTGCTCCAAAGCTCGAAATGGAGGTGTGGACCTGTGCTTAATTCTCCTGAAGCACCAGAAATAGCAATAACTTCTCGAGACTTAACAAAATCTCCTTGAGATTTTGTTAAAGATGAGTTGTGTTTGTAAACTGAGATGAGCTCACCGCCGTGATCAATAATGATTACATACCCTGCATCTGAGGTCCAGGAAGCAAACAATACGCGGCCGTCTGAAGTCGCTTTCACGGGAGTGTTCATCGGAATCACAATATCTACCGCAAAATGCTTTTCGTTTAAATCAAACCCAGAGCTTATAGAGCCATTTACTGGCGGGAAAAACACAAAGTCTTTGACCGTTAATGCAGTTTCAAATAAATTATATTTATCTTCATTACGGACTTTTTCCCTTAGTAAAGAATCTGCTTTTGAGGGAGTTAATTCTAAAATATCAGTGTCTGCTTGAGCTGCCTTAAAAATAGAATCTTTATTAATTACAACCGCACTAACCTCGCCTCTTAATACACTTTTTAAGGAGTTGATGTAAGCGTCGTTCATGTTGATTGCCTTCATTAATGAGTCTGTCTTAGTGTCCAGTTGCAGTGCTTGCTTTTGTAATGCTGTGGAGGAATAGCCTGGAATATATTCACGTAATGGCGTAAAAACAATTAAAAGAGTTGTTAGCGTCACAAGAATTATTGCCGCTAATGACGTCAAAAAAAACACGTTAAGTCGTGTCAATTTGACTGCAAATCGCTCTTCAAAGGTATCCTCGTTCAACACCACTAGGCGATATTTATGGAGAAGCTTTTTTTGAAGTTTCTTTTTATTTGTTTTATTTTGTGCCATTTAGAGACAAAATTAAATAAAAATTAAGCGATTCTTGTATTTAAACCTGACTATTGTTTGAAATAGCTGTTTATTTAAAGGATAATTGCTAACTTTGTAATCTAATTTATAGCAATATGAACACTTATATGATACCATTGGCTATCGGAGCTCCACAAATTATTTTAATTGTGGTGGTCGTTCTTTTGTTGTTTGGCGGCAAAAAAATCCCTGAGCTTATGAAAGGTTTGGGCGGTGGAATTAAAGAATTCAAAAAAGCCAGTCAAGAGGAAACAAAAGATTCTGAAGAAAAAAAAGACTCATAAAGTCCTGCTTGCTAAAGTGGGGTTTATTACTGAATAGAAATCGATTGTATAATCGCTTCTAATTCGAAAACATACGCGCGTTTTTCAACGGATGGTGCAAATACAAACCCTTCAGCTATTAAAAACCGATTGTTAGCCTTGTCTTCTATCCAATAATTAATAAAGGGCCCAGACATAAACGCGTCTTTCACTTGCCAAACACTTTTAGTTTTGAAAGAATTTAAACCCGCAACCTTGTCGGTTCCGAAAAAAGGGGTGTACGCTTTTTCCGTGGTCATGTAAGTGCCTTCAACAGGTCCTTCAATGTGTATTTTCCCTATAGAATCTCTCGTTCTAATAACGCGTTCTGCCAGTCCTTCTCTTGTGCTGTTTTGATCGTAAGGAACCGTGTACAACAATAAGTTTACTGTACCGGTTTTAATGTCTCTTCGAAACCAGAAAAAGTCATCTTCCTGTGTTGCCAACCTGTATATAGATGGAATTTGAATTCCTATGCCTAACTGCTTTGTGATAGCAGATGAATTAAATAAGGATTTTCTAAAGCGGCGCTGCTTCTCTTTAATTTCATAAACCTTGAAGGTTTTCTCAATTTTATCTTGGTTGGCCGTTAACTGGTCTATGATGTCTTGGTTTGTCATTCCGCTCACTAAAACCATTCGTTGCGGAGAGGCGTAGGGGTCTTTGTAAAATTTAGTATCGGCTGCGACGCCCTTGACGACTTTTAAAACGAGACGTGTGTTTTTTACAAACCCCGAAAAAACAGATGAAGGGATTTGCCTTAGCTTGTACTGGGGCTCATCCTGCGGAAGTCCATATAAGGGGGCTCCAATAGTTGATCGAAGGGATTCCCCAACGGAGGATTCCCATAGCTGGTTATCAATTACTACAGATAAATCATTAATATTCCCCGATGACTGAGGTTTATAGACTATTTTATCATTCGCGTTTTCACAAGCAGACAATATTAATAATAAAAATAGAGCCTTTATACATTGTTGCATCGTTTTATGTTTTAATTAGAAATGATTAACCTCATTCCTGGTTTTATATAACTGTTCCAAATATCATTCCATTCTTTTAAATTTTCAATGGACACTCCAGATAGTTTATTTGAGATACTCCAAAGGGAGTCTCCTGCTTTTACTAAATATGTTCTTTTGTCTGTGCTTTTTTTAGAAGTGGATTGGCCTGGTTTAACTACTAAGTCTGCTGTTGGGTTGCGTGAATATATTGTTAAGCGTTGCCCTATTTTTAAATCGTTTGTTCGAAGGCCATTCCATTGCTTTATTTTACTGACTCTGACATTAAATTTACGAGCAATCTTCCCTAGATAGTCGCCGGATTTGACTTTATATCTGATCTTAGAATCAATTTCAAAAAATTGAGGTAGGGGCTTTTCTCGCACTTCGAATTCTGCTTTTGCAAAGGCATAAATTTGATTTTCTTTCTGGACAAAATCGGAGATTTTGTCCAGAGGCAACCTAAGAGAATAGTTCTTGTTCTCTAAAACAGGAATAATATCTAACTTATAAGAGGGGTTTAAAAACTGTAATGTTTCAATCTTAGTTTCCGTAAGCTCCGCAACATGGTCTAAAGAGATCATTTGTTTTACATGAATGGTATCTGTTGCTAATATGGGTATTTGTTTTTTATCGAGGTTAAACCCATGAGCCTCTGCATACTCAAAAAGATAAATAGTTGCTAAAAACGCTGGAAGATAACCAGCGGTTTCTTTGGGCAGAAACGGGCGAATATTCCAATAATTTTGATACCCTCCAGAGCGCCTAATTGCCTTGGTTACATTTCCTGGGCCAGAGTTATACGCGGCTAAGGCAAGATCCCAATCGCCAAATGTTTTATATAACGATGCTAAATAGTTGGCGGCAGCATTGGTAGAGCGCAGCGGGTCGCAGCGCTCATCAACATAACTACTAACTTCAAGCCCGTACTGTTTTCCTGTAGAAAACATAAACTGCCAAAGCCCCGTAGCGCCAACACGAGACTTGGCTCGCGGCTTCAATGAAGATTCTACAACGGCTAAATATTTAATTTCTAAAGGGAGGTTGTGCTTGTCTAAAACCTCTTCAAACATTGGGAAATAATAATGACTTAATTGTATTAAAGTTTCTGTAGATCTTTTGCGGAACTTTAAACGTGTCTTTATAACGCTTTCTAGCGCCGGGTTGTATTCTATGTTAAAAGGGGTTTTGGCGTTCAAGATAGCTAAGCGCTTTTTGAGTGTATCAGTTGCAAGTTCAGGATAATAAACAGCTTCAAGGGTTTGATTAGACACAGAATCTTTAAGCGACGCGAAAAGCTCGTTGGCGTATAACGTGTTTTTCCAACGTTCTTCCATCTGAAAAATACTATAACGGCTCTGTTTTAGAGAGTCGTTTTTAAAGGTATTTAAAAGCTCTAGGCTATCTAAGCTCTGTCCATATAGAGCCCCCATGTTTAATATCCCTAAAAAGAAAAAGGTTCTAAGCATTATAATATCAATGTTAACTTCGTTTCTTCTGAAAACTATAACTGGAGTTTATTTTAGAATTGCTGCAATCCCCGGAAGGGTTTTTCCTTCAAGGCTTTCAAGCATTGCACCCCCGCCTGTGCTTACATAGCTAACCTTGTTTTCAAAACCAAATTGCTTGACCGCAGATACTGAATCACCTCCACCAACTAAAGAAAAGGCACCGTTTTTCGTTGCTTCTGCAATTGAGTCTCCTAATGCAATTGTCCCAGTTGAAAAGGTCTCCATTTCAAAAACGCCTAAAGGGCCATTCCATAATATTGTTTTACATTGTTGAACTACGTCATGAAATATTGCTTTAGACTTTGGGCCACAATCTAATCCTTGCCAGTTGTCAGGGATTGCTCTAACGTCAACCACCTGGGTATTGGCCTGGTTATTAAAATCATCTGCAGCCAAAACATCAACAGGGATGTGAACTTGTACATTTTTTTCCTTAGCTCTTTCTAAAATTTGAAGCGCTAACTCCATTTTATCATCTTCACAAATAGAGTCTCCAACTTTTCCGCCTTGGGCTTTAACAAATGTAAAAGTCATCCCACCACCAATAATTAAGTGATCTACCTTGTCTAATATATTATCTATAATTGTAATTTTTGAAGACACTTTAGCCCCTCCTAAAATTGCTAAAACAGGCTTTTCACCTGTTTGCATTACTTTGTCTATACTTTCTATTTCCTGAGCTAGTAAGCTTCCAAAGCATTTGTTTTCTGGAAAAAACTGTGCAATAATTGTGGTTGAAGCATGTGCTCTGTGAGCCGTTCCAAAAGCATCGTTAATGTAAAAGTCTCCTAACTTTGAGAGTGCTTCTGCAAACCCTAGGTCTCCGTTTGTTTCTTCTGAATGGTACCTTAAATTTTCCAATAACAGTACTTGACCCGGCTTGAGGTTGTCACAAGCGGCTTGAGCATCCTCCCCGATGCAATTACTAGAAAACAAAACCTCAAACCCTAAAACTGTTTCAAGAGTGCTCACAATGTGTCGTAGTGAAAAAGCTGGTTCTTGTGATTTTGGTCTGCCCAGGTGTGACATTAAAATACAACTTCCTCCATCTTCTAAAACTTTTATAATTGTTGGCTTAGCAGAAACGATTCGTGTGGAGTCAGTAACCTCAAATCGCTCATTTAAAGGAACGTTGAAATCAACTCTTATTAATGCTTTTTTATTTTTAAAATTCAGGTTTTGTATTGTTTTCATTACTTTGAAAAAGTTTGATTAGTTTTATAAGATCCCAAAGGTAAGTATTTCTTTTAGCTTGTGAAATGTACACTAGTAAAAGTTGTATGCTAATCCGCCTGGTCAATAAATAAGGTCGCGATAGCTGAAATGCTTAGAGTGCGGCTGTTTAACTATGAGATTCAATTAAATCTGCTATCTTTGTTTTATGACTTTTGAGGATATTATTGGACAATCATTTTTAAAAACACACTTGATTAAAGGAGTGGATTCTGGACGTATTCCGCATGCACAGCTTTATGTTGGAAAGCGTGGCGTTGGCGGCCTTCCCATGGCAATTGCATATGCGGACTACTTGATGAAACAGCAGGGAGGGCTGGATATGAACCCATTAGCACATCCTAACATACACTTTGTATATCCTGTGACAACAAGCGACAAGGTGAAGTCCAAGCCAATTTCGTCTAACTACATTAATGAATGGCGCGCTTTTGTGGAATCAAACCCCTATGGTTCAATCAACGACTGGTATGAACTCATTGGAGTTGGAAACAAACAAGGGAATATTGGAGTAGAAGAAGCAGGTGATATTGTGTCTAAAATGTCTCTTAAAGCGTTTAACGGAGGCTACAAGGTTATGATAATTTGGATGGCAGAAAAAATGAATTCCATGTGCGCCAATAAGCTCTTAAAACTAATTGAAGAGCCTGCAGATAAAACTGTTATTATTCTAATAACTGAGGATGAAGAGCAATTAATTGGAACCATCCGCTCACGTTGTCAGACTGTGCATTTGAACGCTCTTTCGGAGGATGCAATAAAAGACAACTTAATTAAAACGCATAAGACAGAAACTAGCCTAGCTGCAAACATAGCCCATCAGTCTGAAGGCAGCTATAGTCGAGCGCTAGATTTATTGAATCAACAGCCGGAAGACCTTCAGTTCGAATCTTGGTTTATAGAGTGGGTTAGAACGGCGTTTCAGGCAAAAAGCAATAAGCAGTCGATCAACAGTCTTATGGCATGGAGCCAAGAGATCTCTAAGTCAGGAAGAGAGATCCAAAAGCAGTTTTTAGATTACAGCTTGCGATTTTTTAGACAAGCATTACTTTATAATTACGGAGCTAAAGAGCTGGTTTTTATTAAGTTAAATGATAAAAGCTTTAAAATAGAAAATTTCGCGCCGTTTATAGACGCCTCCAATATTTCTGAGATTTCTAAAGAAATTGAACTTGCAAGTTACCACATTGAGCGCAATGCAAATGCTAAGATTGTGCTCACCGACCTATCAATAAAGCTAACCCGTTTGTTACACCTAAAAAAAGCTTAATTTTTGGCGTATCCTTCGTTTAGTGCCGCTAGTATTTCTTGGGTTAAATCAGAGGATTCTTTGCCGTATAAAACACTTCCTGCTTCGTTACTTCCCAATATAAAGTTGAAACTGTTCGTTTCGCCGTAATCTTTGACAAATTCAATTACCTTATTAATAATTGAGTCGTTTAGAGTTTGACTTTCTTGAGCAATTGCTTGCTGCTCAAACTGCACTTTTTGCTGTAAGACTTGCTCTTTTTGCTGTAAATCTTGAGATAGTTTCTGAATAGCTGGCTGAGACATCTTGCGAGCTCTTAGTTCAGCTTCTTTAATGTCTAACTCAAAAGCAGAGCGCAGACTGTCTGTCCGCTTTTTAAATGCTTCAATTTTAATTTGTAGCTTAGACTCTATATCTATACGTTCTTGATATTCATTTATAAGAACCACATTATCAACAAACCCTATTTTTTGTTGCTGGCATGCCGCTAGACTTATTAATGCTAAAAAAGAAAGAACTAGTTTTTTCATGATTGTATATTTTAGTTTGAGTTTGTAAAAGTAAAAAAAACAATGGTAAAAACACAAAATAAGCAAACGAGTTAAGTCATAGAAAAAAACTATAAGAAAGAAAACCTTTCATTGGATTTTGTTATCTAAAACCGCTGCACGTGGGGCGCCCTAGTAAATGAACGTTTTTTTTTAATGCAGTTGTTTGTCCTGCTTCACAAAAAACGCTTAGAACCCTTTAAAACGCTAATCAGTGTTTTTTAACACGTAAATTAAGGACGAATACTCACCGGTCTTTGAGGCGTAAAGGTTTGAACGAAATCCAGTTTTTAGGCTACTTAAAAAACAGATGGAGCCCGTTTTGTGCTTGTTAGATAACATGCTAACATAATAGGCGTCCATACGCATTGGGTGTGTGGACTCTAATGTCATATGTATTTTAGAAAAGACTTTAGGAATGGAGTCTTTAGAGAAATGCCACAGATGCCTTGGCACGTCGTATGCAGCCCAAAAGCCTTTAAAGTAAAGAGCATCAAAACTATTAAAATTAGGAACAGCCACAATAATGCGACCGTTTGGCTTAAGCAATCTTTTAAACATTTTCAAGTCTTGTTCCATGTTTGGAAGGTGTTCTAAAACATGCCAGAGCGTAACAACATCATAAGAGGCGGCCTTAAGACTGCTTACTGTTTTTTCGCTGAAAACCGTATTGGCATCTTTAGCGTTCGCAATCCCTCTGGCTACAGCATTGGGTTCTATCCCTTTAACGCTCCAACCGCTTCTTTTGGCTGCTCGTATGAAATACCCTGTGCCGGCACCAATATCCAATAGGGCACCTCCTTTGCTTTTAAAGGGAGTTGTTAGCCTTACCTTTCTCCTTAAAGAAAAATACCTAACAACATGATACAAAAAGTCAAAGAGAGATTTTAATTGATTGCTGTGAGAAATGTAACCTTCCTGCGGATAAAATGCCTTCAACTCCTCATCGCTTGGCTTGGGGTGGGTATATAGCAAGCCCAAGGAGGGGTCTGTGAGAAGCTCAAACGTTTTGCCGCTAACAGAATAATCTTTAAGAGTGATGTGTTTATTGTGTGTTTTCATACAACGTTCCACGTGGAACATGTTTAATTATTTTATCGCCCCATGTAAACCAACAAAACAGAAATATCATTTGGAGAAACGCCACTAATTCGCGACGCTTGAGCAACCGTTGTTGGCTGCACTTTTTTAAGTTTTTCTCTGGCCTCGTAACTCATCGATTTGATTTGCGAATAATCATATCCCGCTGGGATTTTAACATATTCTAAACGCGTGAGCTTGTCTGCATTATTCTTTTCCTTTGCGATGTATCCAGAATATTTAACCTGAATTTCTGCTTGCTCAATAACTTCTCGATCTAAGTCATGATCATTAATGTAGGCGTCAACAGCGGCAAATTTACGCACATCTTCTATGCCAATATTGGGTCTCGAGAACACCTTAAACATCTTGTCTGACTGTCTAATTGGAGCTGAATTCTTGCTCTCCAAGACAGGGTTCGCTTCGTCTGGTTTGACGCTTTGAGTTCTAAAAAAGCTAACAAATGCTTCTGCCTTAGAAAGCTTCTCTTCCATGCGTCTGAGTCGTTTTTCGCTAGCAATTCCTAAATCATATCCTTTTGGAGTGAGGCGAATGTCGGCGTTGTCTTGTCTTAAAAGGGTGCGATATTCTGCCCTGGAGGTAAACATTCTGTAGGGTTCATCGGTTCCCTTAGTGATAAGGTCATCAATTAAAACCCCAATATAAGCTTCGTTTCTTTTTAATATGAAAGGGTCTTTCTCTTGGATCTTTAGACTCGCATTAATACCCGCCATTAATCCTTGAGACGCTGCTTCTTCATAACCAGTTGTTCCATTAATTTGACCTGCGAAGTATAAACCGCTAACAAGCTTAGTTTCTAAGGAGTGTGTTAGTTGAGTAGGGGGGAAGTAGTCATACTCAATAGCGTATCCTGGCCTGAAAAACTTAACTTTTTCAAAACCTTTAACTGCTCTCAGGGCCTTGAATTGTATGTCTTCTGGAAGGGATGTAGAGAAACCATTAATGTAATACTCCACAGTGTTCCAGCCTTCGGGTTCTACGAAAATCTGGTGACGATCTTTATCTGCAAAGCGATTTATTTTATCTTCAATGGAGGGGCAATAACGAGGCCCAAGACTTTGTATGCGACCATTAAACATCGGCGAACGATCAAAACCTTCTTTCAAAAGGTTGTGAACTTCAGGGCTAGTGTATGACATGTGACACGAACGCTGCTCCTGCAAAGGCTTGGTAATGTCAGAGTAAGAAAACTTTTCAGGGATTGAGTCTCCTGGTTGTTCTATCATTTTTGAAAAATCTAAAGACCGACCGTCAACTCGTGGCGGCGTGCCTGTTTTCATGCGTCCAGACTCAAAGCCTAAAGTAACGAGTTGTTCTGTAATCCCTGTGGCTGCTTTTTCACCTGCACGGCCACCTCCAAAATTTTTATCACCTATGTGTATAAGTCCATTAAGGAAGGTACCGTTTGTCAACACAACGGACTTTGCTCTTATTTCTACTCCTAAGGATGTCTTAACTCCTGTAACGCGTCCCGCCTTAACAACTAGTCCTGTAACCATTTCTTGATAAAAATCTAGGTTTTTAGTTTGCTCAAGAAGCAGTCTCCAGTCCTCAGCAAAACGCATGCGATCGCTTTGAACTCTTGGACTCCACATGGCTGGACCTTTGGACTTGTTCAGCATTTTGAATTGAATGGCAGAAGTGTCACTAACAATGCCGCTGTAACCACCTAAGGCGTCAATTTCACGAACAATCTGCCCTTTTGCAATACCTCCCATGGCTGGATTACATGACATTTGGGCAATGTTTTGAAGGTTCATGGTAACAAGCAGCGTTTGGCTTCCCATGTTGGCAGCAGCTGCAGCAGCCTCACTACCAGCGTGGCCTCCACCTACTACAATTACATCGTAAATTTTATCAAACATTGGTTGCTTATTTAATGTTCCACGTGGAACAAATCAGTTGCGTTTGCAAATATAGGGTTTTAGAAAGGCTTATCCATAAGTTGTTCGAGATAGAAGTCTTCTTTGTTGCGCATCATAAAAGATTCTGCCTCGGTCTTGTCCTTGTATCCGCAAAAATGCAAAACACCATGAGCCATGACCCTAAAGAGCTCAGTTTTGAAAGTCTGGTTAAATTCAGTCGCATTTTCCCTGACTCGTTCCACAGAAATAAACACCTCTCCGTGAACTTCTTTACCAACAGAATAGTCAAAACTAATAACGTCTGTAAAAGTATCGTGTTTTAAAAACTCAACATTTAACTTATGAAGAAAATTATCAGTACAGAAAACAAAGGAGACTTCACCTTCGCGATGGCTTTCTTGAGAAATGATCGAACTTAACCACACAGAAGTGGTCTTAGTTTCAAGGAATTCAAATTGAGTTTCTGTGGTAAAACTAATCATTGTTTGTTTTAAAATATTCTTGCACTTTTTTCTTTATATCTTGACGCAAAGGTAACGTTTGTCTGTTTAATATTTCGGTAGTATTAAAGTATTGTTTGATCGATTCGGGGCTTATAGCGGGTTGTTCTGTTAGTGTGCCTAAGTTGGTGTTTGACTGACGTTTTGAATCTTCTCCTTGTTGAAGCGTTGCTTTGTTTAGTTTTAAAAGCTGATGCTTTAGAGCCTTCATTTGATCTACTGTCTTTTGAGTAAGTCCGTTGTTAATGAGGCTTTCTTCGATTTGACTCATAGATTTAAGAAGGGCGTTATCTGAAGCAGATATACCGTTTTTTTGCAACAACTCTTGTAAGGCAGCTCTTAGTTCTTGTTGTTGTTTGAAAATCTCAAACAACTCGCCGCTATCTCCTTCATTTACAGAGCCTTGACCAGAATCACTGCCTTTAGAACCCGGTGAGGGATCTGGGCCTTTTTTATCGCCTGGTTCCTTGCCTTTGTTACCAGATTTAGGATCACCAGCATCACCTTCTGACTCTTGGCCCTTTTCGCTTAGCTGTTTTTGCATTTTCTCACTCAACGCCTCTTGACTCATAATAATATCTGGGAGTTGCATTTCGCCTTCGCCTTGCCCAGGAGAGAGCTCAAGTTGGGTTTCCATATTGCTTAAGGCATCACTTAGCAAGTCTGCTAGCTTGTTAGTAGACATCATTACAAATTGCTGAGCGCTAACGCCTTTCTGAAGTTCATTTTCTGATAGCAGCGCTAAGCTTTTGTCAATATTGAAAAACACCTCTGTGACCTCTTTATTAATGGGTTCAGAAATCATTGGTTGACGCAATGATAGTGAAAACAAACTGTCTTCAACATGCTCAAAATGGTTGCGGAGGTTGCTTTGCTTAAGCAGCTGGACGGCATAATCGCGAGGATTAGAAGCGGCCAAATTAAACCTCTTCATTAATGCTTCTTGTTCAAAAGAAAAGAGAATTAAATTATCTAATATTTGACGTAAGACCTCTGCGTCTTCGGCCATTTGTTTGGCGCCTCCAGCACCCATTTGTTGTGACATTTGCTGCAACATTTGTTGTAATTTTTGAGCGGCTTTCTTCTGACTTTTTTGCGCCTGGGATAAAGCGCTTTTTTTCATCTCTGAATCAGACGACCCTTCTTTTTTATCTAAACTCTCTAAAGCTGATTGTTGGTCCTTAACAATAGACTCTTCAAGTGTTGGGTTGTCAGTAAGCGATAAGGGTTTAGATAATAAGTTATTGTCTTTTTTTAATGCCTCGAGTTCTTCACGAACCTTATCAAAAGAGGTGTTAAGGGCTTCTTGTTCTCGTTTGGTGTTTTGTTCTGGAGGGGCTTTAGACAATTGGTCTTGTGCTTCTGAAAGAGCTTTTAGTTTATTGTTAATTTGTTCCGCTTTTTTGGTGACATAATAACGCTTTGTTAGCTCTAAAAGCTGCTCTAAACTTCGCTGTTTGTTTTTGCTTTGTTTCGCAATTTCATCAAGCTTTTCGGCTAACTCTTCCTTTTTAATTTTACTGGCAATTTTTTCAATTTCTTCTAGTAGCTTTTCATTCTTTAAAAGAGATTCTTGCTGTGACTTTAATCGCTCTTGTAATTGTTTTTTAAACGGATCTTTATCATCCTTTTTAAACTGACTTAGGTTTTTTTGCATTGTTTTGCTAAGCCTTTCAAGTAATTTGTCTTGACTTTTTTGGCGCTCTAGAAACTGCTTTAGCTTTAGCTGATCTGTATAATTAAGTCGGGGAGTTTCCTTTTGGTTTTTGGAAATCTCTTTAAGTGTTTTGTCTTCATGGGCGAGTGCTTTGAGTGATTTTTGGAGGGCGCTCGAAACCTGGTTCTGTTCATTAATTCTTAAAGCTTCTATTTGGGCCTCGCTTTTGTGATTATACTTAAATGTCCGACTGCGTGTTGTCTTGTAATTATGAATGGGGTCGTTGTCTAAAACTTCGAAATATAATGAATAAGCTGTGTCATCTAAAAGGGTTAAGTTTGAGGGGAAAAGATGCGTAAATTCTAAAAAGCTTCCTAGAGCAATCGGCAAGTTAATTCTCTTAATGGCACTGGGGTTGTCTGTGGGGAAGTAATGTAGATTTAATTCCCGAACCCCATAGTCATCTGAAACCTGCCCGTAAAAATAAAGAGACGCTTCAAGTGTAGAATCGCGTTTCATTTGAACCTGAATTGTGGGAGGCTTGTCTTTAATAACGTTAATAAAGTAGTCAAGACTTTCGAAGTTTGCAAGTTTTGAATTACTTGTTTTTATAGTGTATCCTTGCGAGCTGAAAACTTGTTTAGAGAGGGTGAATTGTTGATTAGACTTGTCAAAAAAAGAACGAATGGAGGCGGTCAAAAACACAACTGAATCTGTTGACTTTGTAAAAAGTTCCCATTTCAAGGTAGCGCCCTCGGAGACAGTGGCGTTTCCATTGTTGGCTATTTTCTTAGGGGGCTGCTGTGTATAGTCGGCAGGGTAAATATAAAGGTTTAGCCCAAGCACTACGGGGGTGGGGACAACTGTTAATTCTAAGTTTTTCGAGATCACATCTCCAGAAGAAAGCTTAAAATTAAGGGTCTTTTTGGGCTGGAGAAACTGAAACTCAAAAATCCCCGGGCTTACTGACTTTAACAGATAACTATCGTTGTCATAAATAATATTAACGGCCTCAGGAACTACAGAGCCTTGTGTTTGAACCTTAAGAGTGAATGACTCGTTTTCAAGAGTCGTTAATGATGTGTTCGCAACTACAAACTCGAAAGGCGCTGGGGGAGAGTAGCTGGTCTGGTAATTAACAACGCGTTTCAAGCTGTCTGTGAAAATGTATTGCTTCCCTGCTCCATAAAAGATAAATAGTATGAGAATAGGGAGAAGGGCGTACTTAATATACCTGTTGTTCTCTGAAAAAACTACCGCTTTTTTGAATGAGATTGTCTTTAAACTTTTAGACTTTTGTTCTATACTAGCAAGTAACAGCTCTGTATGATCTGATTGTTGCTTTAGCTGTAAAACATTCAAAAGTTTGTCTTTTACTTCCGGAAAATGATCTCCTACAATTTTAGAAGCAGTTTCAAAATCAATCCCATTCTGAATTTGAAATAATTTTAACAACGGGCTTAAAATAAAAAAATAAAATATGACAAGCTCGAAGCAAGCTGTAAACCAAAATAAAAGGGTACGCCCCGTTGAGTTCAACCAAAGAAAGTGTTCAATAATTAACAGAAAAAGAGCAAAAAGAAGACCAATAGACAGAAACATAAGTAAGCCCTTTAACAGAGCGCTTATGTAGTATTGACGAATAAAACGCCTTAAATTTAATTCTATCTTATGAAAGCTATCCAATTATCATTAACTTTAGGAGAATAAAATTACAATAATAAAACTTATTTGCGATTGGTTTGTACTGTTATGTTTACAAACATTAATGTATGTGGGTTTAAAACACTACACAAATGAAAGACTTAAAGTATTTATTTGCTCTTAGCATTCCTTTATCAGCATTTATTGGGCTGCTACTAAAAGGGGGATGGTTGTTCTTTACCCCTGTATATGCTTTTGTATTCATACCAATTGTTGAACACTTTTTATCTGCTAGCACTGAAAACTTTTCTAAAGAAACAAAAGAAAAAAGAGCAGTGAGTCGTTTCTTCGATTGGATGCTTTACGCTAATGTTCCTATTGTTTTCGGGTTGCTTATTTTGAGTTTTTATGTCGTTTCAACTGTAAACCTTAGCTCCATTGAGCTTGTGGGGTTGGTCGTTTCAATTGGAATGGTTCTAACCACAAACGGAATTAATGTAGCTCATGAGCTAGGGCATCGCCAAGAATCCAGAGAACGATTTTTGTCAAAAGCACTCCTTTTGCCTTGTTTATATATGCATTTTTACATAGAACACAACCACAGTCATCACTTAAATGCCGCCACAAAAGAAGACCCCGCTACAGCCCGATACAACCAAACACTATATTCGTTTTGGATTACATCAACGGTAAGACAATATTTTAGCGCCTGGAAGGTACAGATGAAGTTATTAAAAAACAATAACCGCACTTTTTTTAGCCGTTACAACGACGTTTTCTGGTATGTTATTATTCAGTTCGCTTATTTGCTTTGTGTTTACATTAGCTTCGGGGCCTTAGGGCTTAGTGTGGCGATCGCGGCTGGTGTGGTGTCTTTTTTGTTTTTGGAAACCGTAAACTATATAGAACATTACGGATTGCTTAGATTAAAAAATGCGTCTGGTAGGTATGAGCGAGTTCAAAAAATTCATTCCTGGAATTCTAATCACGTGGTTGGGCGCATCATACTATATGAGCTTACTAGGCACAGCGACCACCACTACAAGTCTTCAAAAAAATATCAAGTTTTAGAATCACATGAAGAAAGCCCTATTCTTCCTTACGGCTACCCCACATCAATGGTCCTGGCAATGATACCGCCATTGTGGTTTGGGATTATGAACAAGAGGGTGCCTGCTAATATGATTTAAATTAAAGCTTCCATCGTTTTTCTTTGGGCAATGTGACTAGCAGTTATATCTTTGTATTTCTAAATAAACCAAATGAACACTTCCATTCGCGTACGATTTGCACCAAGCCCCACTGGGCCACTCCATATTGGAGGCGTGCGAACCGCTCTATTTAATTATTTATTCGCCAAAAAACACGGAGGCACCTTTGTGCTGCGTGTCGAAGATACCGACCAAAAACGTTATGTGGATGGCGCCGAAGACTATGTCGTAAATGCACTAGACTGGTGCAATATTCCGTTTGATGAAGGCCCCGGAAAAGACGGCGGTTTTGGCCCCTACAAACAAAGTGAACGCAAGCATTTGTACAAACAATATGTTGATTTCCTCATTGAAACCAACAACGCCTATTACGCCTTTGACACAGCGGAGGCTCTGAACGAAGAGCGAAAAAACCACGAAGCAAAAGGCAAAACCTTTATTTACAATTGGCACAACAGAACTCGAGGTCGACTGGTTAATTCCTTGGTGTTGTCCAAAGAAGAAGTACAAAATAAAATAGCCAACGGCGATGCCTATGTGGTCCGTTTTTTAGCACCACAAGACGAAACGCTTGCGCTAACAGACCTCATCAGAGGCGATATAAAAATTGACACCAACACATTGGATGATAAGGTGTTGTTTAAATCGGACGGCATGCCTACCTATCACCTCGCCAATGTGGTGGACGATTATTTAATGAAAATCACACACGTCATTCGGGGGGAAGAATGGTTGCCCTCATTGGCATTGCACCAATTGCTTTACAACGCATTTGGATGGGAAGCCCCTGAATTTGCACACTTACCCCTAATCTTAAAACCAACAGGGAAAGGCAAACTAAGCAAACGCGACGGCGACAAACTAGGGTTTCCGGTATTTCCATTAAGTTGGATAGACCCCTCAAGCAATAGCGTCTCAAAGGGCTATAAAGAAAGCGGCTACTTTTCGGATGCCGTCATCAATTTCTTAGCATTCTTAGGATGGAACCCCGGAACTGAACAGGAGATTTTTAGCTTAGAAGAACTCATAAAAGCATTTGATTTGAAAAGCGTTAATAAAGCAGGCGCACGCTTTGACCCAGACAAAACAAAATGGTTTAACCACCACTACATGCAAAAGGCAAAAAATGAAGATTTAGCAACAGCCTTTATAAACACAACTCCAGAAATTGCAGCGATGGACGTTGGCTATGTAGAACTTGTGGTGGCACACATCAAAGAGCGGGCAACCTTTCCTTCTGAATTTTGGGGACTAAGTCATTACTTTTTTAAAGCCCCAGAAAATTACGCAGAAGCAGCCCTTAAAAAAGCGTGGAAAGAACATTCAAAAGAGCTGATGCAACAATTGATTGCAGTGCTTGAAACCGCCGACGACAGTACTGTTGAGGCGCTTCAAACCACTGTAAAAGGGTGGATTATAGAAAATGAAATTGGTTTTGGAAAGGTGATGATGCCATTAAGAGTGGCACTTGTGGGTGCGCTTGAAGGGGTTGATGTTTTTGACATCATGTATTTGATTGGAAAAACAGAAGCAATAAAAAGAATTCAATCACTTATTAATAGTAACTAATTTATCTAAATGTAGTGTGGTAAATTTCATTACTTTTACCACCGCATACAACGCGTCCTGAAAAGAGAGTAAATGAAGCATATTAGAAACTTTTGTATAATCGCACACATTGACCACGGTAAAAGTACTTTGGCTGATAGATTATTAGATTTTACCGGTGCCGTGACAGAGCGTGAAAAGCAAAGTCAACTGCTTGACACTATGGATTTGGAGCGCGAGCGGGGAATTACCATAAAGTCACACGCCATTCAGATGGAATATACATTTGAAGGGCAAGAATATATTTTAAACTTAATTGACACGCCTGGACATGTCGACTTCAGCTATGAAGTTTCTCGATCAATTGCGGCTTGTGAAGGCGCGCTCTTGGTGGTTGATGCCGCACAAAGCATACAGGCGCAAACAATTTCTAATCTATATTTGGCGCTTGAAAACGATCTAGAAATAATCCCTATTTTAAATAAAGTTGATTTACCTAGCGCAAATCCTGAAGAAGTAACAGATGACATTGTTGACCTTCTTGGGTGTGACGCCTCAGATGTGATTCCTGCAAGTGCTAAAACAGGAATTGGCATTGAAGAAATATTAAATGCGATCATTAAACTTGTGCCTCCTCCAGACGGATCTCCAGAAGCGCCGCTACAAGCACTTGTTTTTGACTCCGTTTACAATTCATTTAGGGGGGTTGAAACTTACTTCAAGGTTAAAAACGGAAGCATTAAAAAAAACCAGCAAGTAAGGTTTATAGCAACAGGTAAAACGTATGGAGCTGATGAGGTGGGGACATTAAACCTTACTCAAACTCCTAAAAAAGAAATTAAAACAGGAGATGTAGGCTACCTAATCACCGGAATAAAGGATGCGAGAGATGTGAAGGTTGGAGACACAATTACAGACGCTAACTTTCCAACCACCGAAGCAGTTGACGGATTTGAAGATGTGAAGCCTATGGTCTTTGCTGGCATATATCCTGTAGATACGGAAGAATACGAAGAGCTTAGGGCGTCTATGGAAAAACTACAGCTTAATGATGCCTCTTTAGTGTTTCAAGCCGAAAGTTCTGCCGCTTTAGGTTTTGGTTTTCGTTGCGGGTTCTTAGGGATGTTGCACTTAGAGATTATACAAGAACGCTTGGAAAGAGAATTTAATATGACGGTCATAACAACCGTTCCAAATGTGTCATATCACGCATTTACGCGCAAAAATCCAGAAGAAATTGTAACGCTAAACAACCCTTCTGATTTACCTGACCCCTCCAGCCTAGAGCGCATTGAGGAGCCTTATATTAAGGCCTCCATCATTACAAAGGCCGATTTTGTTGGAAATGTAATGTCTTTATGTATTGAAAAACGCGGGCAGATTACGAGCCAGACTTACCTAACAACGGAGAGAGTAGAGTTAACTTTTGATATGCCTTTGGCAGAAATTGTTTTTGACTTTTATGACCGACTAAAAACAGTCTCTAAAGGCTACGCCTCATTTGACTACTCCCCTATTGGAATGCGGATTTCAAAATTAGTTCGTGTTGACATTTTATTAAATGGACAAACCGTAGATGCGTTATCGGCATTAATTCACATCGATAATTCAGTATCTATTGGAAGAAAGATGTGCTCAAAATTAAGAGAGCTTATTCCTCGACAACAATTTGACATCCCTATTCAGGCTGCAATTGGAGCAAAAATTATATCCAGAGAAACGGTAAAAGCAGTTCGGAAAGATGTAACAGCCAAGTGTTATGGTGGTGATATTTCAAGAAAAAGAAAGCTTTTAGAAAACCAGAAAAAAGGCAAGAAAAGAATGCGACAAGTAGGAAGTGTAGAGATTCCTCAAGAAGCGTTCATGGCTGTTTTGAAGCTTAACGATTAATTTAAGTTCTTGTTTTTATATTTTTAAAGAAATTCTTATATTTCAGCTTAATACTTAAACAAAACTCCGCTTGAACACAATAGCATTTAAGACCATTGGGATTGGCGTCACTTTTTCTCCAAATCTGGAGGCGAATATCAATGAAGCTGCTCGATTGTCGCTGTTTTTAGGCTGTAGGCTTGTGTTAATTCATGTTGGTGAATCATCAGAAGAAAAACTAAATACATTTCTGTCTTTTTTAAACCCTTTTAAGGACCAAGGGTTGGAGTTTGAGGTTTCTTTCAAGGCAGGAGATCCAGTAGAAGTGATTTTGTCAACTACAAAAGAAAAGAAAGTTGACTTACTGATAATAGGCGCTCTTAAAAAGGAGAATTTTGTTAAATACTACCTAGGCTCTATTGCTAGAAAAATTACGCGTAAGGCTACGTGTTCTATTTTATTATTAATAAACCCTTCCAAAGAAAGGGTGAGTTGTAACCACATTGTGGTGAATGGACTAAAAGATCCTAAAACAGAAGAAACGGTTACAACCGCTTTTTTTGTGGGGCATAAATTAGGAGCGAGCAAGGTGACGGTTGTAGAAGAGATTAGCGATGATGAAGTAAGTGTAAAAGTAGATGATGACAAATCCTTAAGAAAGTCGACAATAGTTAAGGAGCGTTTACGCATAAGGGAAGAAATGCGTGTGAAGGCTATACTAAAGACGATCCCTGGCGAGCTTACAAAAGATATTGTAATCAAGTCTCAGCCTATTTTTGGAAAACGGGGATACTCAATAGGGCACTATGCTCAGGTTGCACGTGCTGACTTATTGGTCATGAATGCTCCTAGTAAAATGACTTTTTGGGACCGTTTATTCCCTCATGATATTGAACATATTTTAACTGAATTACCAACAGATGTTTTAATCGTACAATGAAAGCAAAAGAATCTTCTTTAGGTGGGTTTGTAAAAGCGCTACCAAAAAATATGTTTTCTGGTTTGGTGGTAAGTCTTATCGCGTTGCCGTTGGGTCTTGGGCTCGCCATGGCTAGTGAGGCACCGCCAATAGCAGGCGTCATCACTGCAATCGTTGGGGGTGTCATTGTATCAATTCTTGGAGGTAGCTTCGTAACGATTTCCGGACCGGGAAACGGCCTCGTTGGGGTGGTGTTAATTGCGATTACGACACTTGGGCTAACAGCGACATATGCTGCAATTATTTGCTCTGGAATCGTTTTAATTATACTTGGATTTTTAAGGCTTGGAAAACTAGCGGATTACTTTCCTTCGTCGGCAATACAGGGGATGCTTGCGGCAATAGGTCTTATTATTCTTGGTAAGCAGTTTCATATAATGCTAGGAAATAAAATTGTCAGAGACAGTGGTATTGATTATCTATTAGAAATACCAAACACAATAATAACGGTCTTTCAGTTTGAAGATAAAGGGTTAATTTATGCAGCACTTGCGGGAGTTATTAGTTTAGCTATTATGGTATTTTATTCGAAAATACGGAACAAATATTTACAGCTCATACCCGCCCCGATGTGGATTGTGATTGTGTCTGTTGGTTTTAGTTATTACTACCAGTTGGTTCTTAAGTCTCCAAATCCCATCTCATTGGATTATATGATACCCGCCATTCCAGACATTCGAACTATTGTAACAGAAATTCCATCGCCAGATTTTAAAATGGTAGGAAGTCTTTCTTTCTGGTCCAGTGTGGTTGCGCTCACTCTAATTGCAAGTATTGAGTCGTTATTAAGTATAAAAGCGGTTGATAAATTAGACGTCGACAAGAGGCGTTCAAATGTAAATAAAGACATAAAAGCACTTGGGCTTGCCACGGTGGTAAGCGGCTTTTTAGGAGGCCTGAATGTGGTAACTGTGATTGCCAGAAGTTCTGTGAATGTAAACAATGGGGGGAGCAATCGATCCTCGAACATGTTCCATGCCCTTTTTCTTGTAGTATTTATTCTTCTTTTTAGTTCGGAGTTAACAAGAATCCCATTATCAGCACTAATGGCAATTCTGGTTTATACGGGCTATAAGCTGGCGTCTCCTGTTATTGTTAGAAAAATTTTTACAATTGGAAAAGAACAGCTTTTAATTTTCTTTGCCACTTTATTAGTGACTTTAAAAGTAGGCTTAATTTCTGGGATTGTTGCAGGGTTAATTGCTACATTTATAATTCATGTGTTTGTCACTAAAAGTCTTGGTCTTTTTATTAAAAATATATTGAAGCCAAACGTGCTTATGTATAAAGAAGAGGACGGGAGTTATTTTGTTAGTGTAAAACATTTTTGTAGCTTTTTGAACTTCAATACTTTAAAAGCTAATTTAGAGGCCATTCCAGAGAGTAATGATGTAATTATTGACTTTTCTTTATGTGGTTTCGTAGATCATTCCGTGATGGAAAGCGTTGATGATTATCAGGAACTTTTCCATAAAAAAGGAGGAAATATAGAGGTGATTGGGCTTGATATTTTAGGGGCTGAGTCTAAGCATCCATTTGCTTTGAGACGTCTGTTGCCTCTTCAAAAAATCTTGCCTGACAATAAAACAAAGCGTCAAAAAAACTTAAGCTTAGTTGCCGATAATTTCGATTTGTCTTACAACCCTGTAAAGAAATCAGACAGTGAATTCTTGGAGGGTTTTATCTATTTTGAAACAAAGAAAATAGAGCACATCTTTAATGAATTAACAGAAAAGAACGGACAGTATCGGTCGTTTGATGTTACGTTTTCAGAGGGAGAATTTATTGCAAAAGAGGTTGTCAGAACAACGATGCTGTTTATTAAAACGTCTAAAATAATCCCTGCGTTTACACTTGACAAAGAGGGCTTGTTAGAGCGGCTTTATGCGTTGGCGGGGTACGAGGATATTGACTTTAAAAGTCACAAAGATTTTTCAAATAGATTTTACTTAAGAGGCGAAAACCCTAAAGAAATAAAAGATTTTTTTACAAACGAATTAGTGCGTTTTTTTGAAAGTAATGCCTACTACCACCTTGAATCAAATAAAGAGGGGGTGTTAATTTGCAATAAAGAACGCATCGCAAGTATCAAAGAAATCAAAGCATTGTTAGATTTTGGTATCCGCCTAAATAAGCTTATTAACAACACTTAAAATGAAGTTATATCCCATAAATGTTGGTAATTTTAAATTAGACGGAGGGGCAATGTTTGGGGTGGTACCTAAGACTATATGGAACAAGACAAATCCGGCTGATGAGAAGAATATGATTGATATTGCGTCTCGATGTTTGCTAATTGAAGACGGAGATCGTTTGATACTTATCGACACAGGAATGGGTACAAAGCAAAGCGATCGTTTTTTTAGCTATTATTTTCGTTGGGGCGATCAATCCTTTGACAAGGCGCTCAGCGCTGTAGGTTTTTGTAAAGAAGATGTAACGGATATATTTTTAACACATTTACATTTTGACCATTGTGGGGGCTGCGTTCAATGGAATAAAGACCGTAGCGGATACGAACTTGCTTTTAAAAATGCTATTGTTTGGAGCAATGAAAACCATTGGAGTTGGGCGGTTAAACCCAATAAGCGTGAAAAAGCTTCTTTTTTAACTGAAAATATTTTACCGATTCAAGACTCTGGGAATTTAAAATTTATACCAGTACCCAAAGAAGATACATTAAAACAGTCAGAGCTTGGGTTTGATGTGTTTTATGCGAATGGCCATACTGAGAAGCAAATGATTCCAATGATTTCTTATAAAGGAAAAACAATTTGCTTTATGGCTGATTTACTACCTACAGTGGGTCATATACCCATCCCTTTTGTAATGGGTTATGATACGAGACCTTTACTAACTCTTGGTGAAAAAGAACGTTTTTTGAAACTTGCCGCAGATCATAATTATTATCTACTTTTGGAGCACGACGCACATAACGAATTAATAACAGTAAAACATACCGAAAAAGGAGTGCGACTGGACACTGTTCACCACTTCAATGATTTATTTTAAAAAAAACCTATGAAATTAAAACTATTTAAAAGTCTTCAAAAACCAACTTTTTTGTTTGGTATAGTAATCTTGACCAGCTGTGGGTCAACTGCAAAAATAACTTCCACTCCAATTGAAAATATAGACTTGATTCCTCTTAAGGAGGCTACGCTTACAGACGGACAAAAAGAGACTTGGAGTCACTTAGACATTACAACAGACACCGTTCCTGGCGTTAGTTTAAATAAAGCATATAAGGAGTTGGTGAAACCCAAAAGCAAAACCATTATTGTGGCGGTTATCGATTCGGGTATTGATATTAACCACGAGGACCTTAGCGGAAACATTTGGGTTAACACGGGAGAAATTCCTAACAACGGAATAGACGATGACAATAATGGCTATATAGACGACGTAAACGGGTGGAACTTTCTAGGGGATTCAAACAATGAACAACTAGAGTACGTTAGGTTGTTGGCTAGTAAGGAGACTACAAACCCAAGGTTTGAAGAGGCAAAAGAGCTTCTTAAAAAAGAGCGGGAGGGGCTGCTTCGTTCAAAAACACAGTACGATGGTATTATGTATCAGTTGAAACTGTCGGATGCTGCAGTTGCAAATCATTTAAACAAAAAGGTTTATAGCAAAGATGAGGTTGACGCTATTGACACAGAAGATGAAACATTGCTTGGACATGTGAGTGTTATTAAACAGTCCTTTGGTTTTGGTTTTGACAGCATACAAGCGTTAATGAAAGAAATAAATACAGGGCTTAAATCCTTTAACGACCGTTTGGACTATAATTTGAACATAGACTTTGATGGTAGGGAAGTTGTTGGGGATAATCCAGATGATTTGAGTGACCGATCCTATGGTGACAATAATGTGACCGCAAAAAACGGTCGGAGCCATGGCACACATGTTTCTGGAATTATAGCGGCTCAGCGCAATAACGGAATTGGAATGAATGGGGCGGCTAATAATGTGAAAATTATGGCCATACGAAACACCCCTAATGGAGATGAATATGACAAGGACGTTGCTCTTGGGGTGTATTACGCGGTTGATAACGGAGCAAAGGTTATTAATATGAGTTTTGGAAAAGGGTTTTCACCACATAGCGACTGGGTAAGAGACGCAATCGCTTATGCGGCTAAAAATGATGTTTTGATAGTGGCTGCGGCTGGTAATGACGGACAAAACACAGATACAACAAGTAGTTTTCCAAATGATCAAATAGGAACAGGTGTCGAAGTTTCAAATACATTTATTAAGGTTGGGGCCACAGGACCTCGATATGGGTCATCGTTAGTAGCCGGATATTCAAACTATGGAAAAAATACAGTGGATGTGTTTGCGCCTGGTTCTCAAATATACTCAACCTACCCAAAAGAAACCTATGAGTATGCGCAGGGTACTTCTATGGCGTCTCCATTGGTAGCGGGTGTCGCAGCTCTGGTGTTCTCTCAATATCCTAACTTGAGTGCGGCACAAGTAAAGGAAATACTGATGAAATCAGGCTTGGCCATTAACAAAAAAGTATCTTTAGAAAATGGAGAGGTCGTTGATTTTTCTGATTTATCAAAATCCGGAAAGTTAATAAATGCTTACAATGCCCTAATAATGGCTTCAAAAACATCTAAACAATAATTCTATTATGAAAAAAAGACCCCATTTAATCTTATTGCTTATAAGCTGTACCTTTTTAAGCGCACAAAATAATTTTAATTACTGGCAACAGCATGTTGACTATACTATGGAGGTTTCTGTAGACGTTGAAACAAGTTCTTATAAAGGAACTCAGCAACTTATCTACACCAATAACTCTCCTGATGATTTAAGTGTGGTGTTTTATCACTTATACTTTAATGCGTTTCAGCCAGGAAGTGAAATGGATGTTCGATCGCTCACAATTGCAGACCCAGATTCAAGGGTTGGTGACAGAATAAGCAAGCTGAGACCAAAAGATTTTGGGTTTCTAAACGTTGTAGACTTAAGGCATAACAATGTTCCTGTTAGCTACAATGTGGCGGGAACCGTTTTAGAGGTTCAATTAAACACGCCCATAAAATCTGGAGATACTGCTGTGTTTGATATGAATTTCGAAGGTCAAATACCGCCCGTTATTAGACGTGCAGGAAAAGATAGTGAAGAAAAAGTAGCGTTATCAATGGCTCAGTGGTATCCAAAAATGGCAGAATATGACTTTGAAGGCTGGCACGCAGACCCCTATATTAGTAGAGAGTTTCATGGTGTGTGGGGGGACTTTGATGTAAAGCTAACTATAGACAAAGACTATACGGTAGGAGGAACAGGAAACCTTCAAAACCCGGATGAGATTGGGCATGGGTATAGTGAAAAATTAACAAGTAAAACAAAAAAAGATGTTTTAACTTGGCATTTTAAAGCGCCCAATGTTCACGACTTCACTTGGGCAGCAGATCCTAATTTCACACACGACACTCTGCAAGTTCCTGATGGGCCATTATTACATTTTCTTTATAAAAGTTCATTAAGTAAAAACTATAAAAAAAACTGGAAAAACCTACAACCAATCGCTAGTGGAATAATTCAGCATTACAGTAAAACAATTGGAAAATACCCCTATAAGCAATACTCTATTATACAAGGGGGTGATGGGGGAATGGAATACGGAATGTGTACCCTAATTACTGGAGAGAGGCCGTTTGAAAGCTTAGTTGGGGTAACTGCACATGAAATTGGACACACCTGGTTTCAGTTTTTGCTGGCTTCCAACGAAAGTAAACACCCGTGGCTTGACGAAGGTTTTGCGGAATACACTTGTACCCTAATTGAAAATTCACTTTTAGGAAAAGAAATTAGCGACCCTGTGAGAAGTAGTTATAACCGCTATTTCAGGCTGGCTTTGAGTGGAAAAGAGCAGCCTATGAGTACACATGCAGATCGGTTTTTATATAATCGATCTTATGGCACATCAACCTACAGCAAGGGGGCACTTGTTTTAGCTCAATTAAAGTATATTATTGGAGAAAAGAACCTTAACAAAACCCTTAAAAGGTATTTTGAGGATTGGGCATTCAAGCACCCAACACCAAATGACTTCATTCGTTCAGCTGAAAAAACTTCAGGGCTAGAGCTAGAGTGGTTTTTAACAGATTGGACCCAAACAGTTAATACAATTGATTACGCGGTAAAAAGCATAGAGCCGATTGATGCTTCGTCTGGACAAATAGAGGGGGAAATAGGTACAAAAATTAGCTTAGAACGAATTGGTTTAATGCCTATGCCTGTTGAGGTTGAAGTGCTTTTAAATGACGGAGAAAAATGGAACTACTATATACCTTTACAAATGATGCGGGGAGAAAAACCAGTAGAAAACAACGTAAGGGTTTTGAAAGATTGGGCATGGGCCTATCCAACATATAGCTTTACAATAGCTATTGCTAAAAAGGATATCAACACAGTTACAATAGACATGTATAACGAAACTGCTGACATAAATCAGAAAAATAATCAGAAAAAAATATTGTAGGTATGCAGCGCTTAAAGGGTAAAAAACAAATAGAACAGTTGTTCGTTGAAGGACGATCTATAGGAGCGTTTCCTTTAAGGCTTGTGTATATAGAATCCGCGTTGACAAATAAGGTGGGCGTTTCCGTTAGTAAAAAACACTTCAAGAACGCCGTGGATAGAAATAAAATAAAACGCCTATTAAGAGTGGCTACTGAAAATCACTTACAAACGCACTTGGTACCGTTGAAGTCTAAGTATTGTATGATGGTGTTATATGTTGGGAAAGAAATCCCTAAATCAAAAGAACTGGATGCACAATTTACATCTATGATAGAGCGTTTTAATAAAAAAGTATTGAATGAAGCTTAATTACAAAAAAAGAGGGGGGTTAGCTGGGTTGGCTATTTTAATTTTTTTATCAACGACGGCCTATAAGAATGACTATTTTGAAATTGCTAAACAACTAGAAATATTCTCTACTCTTTTTAAAGAAATCAACATGAGTTACGTTGATGAAACGAACCCGGCAGAACTAATGCAGGAGGGTATCAAGCGCATGCTAGAATCTTTAGACCCATACACTACATATTTGACAGAACAAGATGTAGAGTCTGCACGTATGAACCAATCTGAGGCCTATGTTGGAATTGGTGCTACTATTAATTTGTTAGATAATAAGTTAATTATAATTGAAATTTTTGAAGGGCTTCCAGCAGATGAGGCAGGTTTAAAAGCGGGGGATAAAATTATATCTATTGACGGAAATAACATTAGTGACTTAGGGGTGGCAACACAACAACTTCTTAAAGGAAAGAAAAATAGTTATGTTATGTTGTCTTTTGAGAGAAATGGAGAAACAAAAAGGATTAAAGTAAAAAGAGCGGGGATAACACCAAAGGCCGTTCCTGTCGCTAAACTAATGGATGGCGGTATTGGTTATATTGCTCTAGATCGATTTTCAAAAACAGCTTCACAGGAAGTTGAAAGTGCACTCAAACTTTTTATGATAGACGAGGCTAAAGGAGTTATTCTAGATCTAAGAAATAACCCTGGGGGGCTCCTTCAGGAGGCTGTTAAAATAGTCAATCTCTTTGTGCCTAAAGGACAATTAGTGGTTTCGACAAAATCAAATATAGAGGGGTTTAATCAAAACTTTGTAACAAGAAAACAGCCTTTGAGCTTAGATATACCCTTGGTTATTTTAATAAATAATAAAAGTGCATCAGCGAGTGAAATTGTAGCAGGGGCATTACAGGATTTGGATAGGGCGGTTGTTATAGGCAAAAGAAGTTTTGGTAAAGGGTTGGTGCAAAGGCCTAAGGCCTTGCCTTACGGGGGGCAGTTAAAAGTTACAATATCTCGTTATTACACACCCTCAGGTCGCTGTATTCAAGCTTTAGACTACCAGAACAGAGCCGAGGACGGTAAGGCTAGTAAATACGGGGTAAATGATTTTAGGGCTTTTAAGACTAAAAATGGAAGAACCGTATTTGACGGAGGTGGGGTGGCACCAGACGTTATAACAGATGATGGTGAAAGTTCTAAATTTATACAGATGCTTATTGATAGCTCTGTGGTCTTTGAATTTGCCAACGATTATTACCACAACAATAGTTTGCTGGACTTAAATAATTTTAAATTGAAACAAAAAGAGTTTGATCGTTTTAAAAATAGAAGTGTTGATCACCCGGTGTTTTTAGAAGATAAAAGTATAAAACAAGTAAATGAATTACTCGTCCATATAAAAGAAGAAGGGTTACAGGAGTTAGACGGAACTATAGAAGAATTAACGATTTCTATTAATGAATCCAAAAAGAATTTAATCGATCAATACCAGACGGAAATCACAACTGCCTTAGAAGGGGAAATTATTAGGCGTTTCTTTTACAGAAAAGGGTTGTATGCTTTTTATTTATTAAAAAGTGAAGATGTAAAAATAGCTAAAGAGTTGATAGATAATACTAAATCCTATCTTAGTATCTTAACTAAATAAATTATTATATTGCCTTTAAAAAGAAAAATAAACTATATATGAAAAAAATTTATATACTATTATTTTTAGCGAGTCATTTAATTCATTCGCAAACAAATAATGCACATGTAGTTTATTTTGAAACTGGTAAATACAATGTCCCTGAAATTGAAAAGAACAGACTTGTTTTATTTGTACAGAGCTTAAAAGATATAGAAATAGAGCGCATATCTATTTATGGGTTTACAGATGATAGAGGAACAGATAATTATAATTTAACGCTGTCTCAAAATAGGGCAAATGCTATTAAAAAAATATTTTCTAGTTTCGGTGTTGATGATAACCTTATAAGTAATGTAGACGGTAAAGGAGAAATTTTATTAAGAATTATTTCATCAGAAAACCTAAACATTATAAGGGGTTTAAATAGAAAAGTTGAAATTAATATAGAATATAGAAAGGTTGTAGAGCTTCTTGAGGAACCAGAAGAAGAAAAAAATATTAATGTTGGTTTTTTAAGAGATGATCTAGCTGTAGGAGATAAAATAACTTTAGATACTATTTTATTTAAAACCGGATATAGTAATCTAGAAAAAGAATCTCTTGAAGTTTTAGATAATATAGCAGCTTCCTTATTAAAAAGAAAAGATATTTATTTTACTATTCAGGGGCACGTATGTTGTACGGTAAATTCAAGAGATGCTATAGATAAAAAAACAGCTAAAAGGAACTTATCAATGGCTAGGGCTAAGTATATATATGACTACTTAGTTAAAAAAGGAGTTAAAAGAAATCGCATGAAATATGTAGGTTTAAAAAATAAATATCCTTTAGGCGGGGCTACTAAATATGATAGAAGGGTTGAAATTAAAATAACCTACATTTCTAAAAAGAATTAATCTATTTTCATTTCTATATGAGGTATTCCATCTTCTAAATACATTTTTCCAAAAGATTTAAATCCCTGTTTATTATAAAATTTCTCTAAATGAAATTGAGCAGAAATTTTAATTTTAGAGGTGTTAAATTTATTGTGAATTGTAGTAATGGAGGCTTCTATTATTAAAGAACCATAATTAAGGTGTCTTACTTTATCATCAACTACAACCCTACCAATACTAGATTCCTTAAAATAATCACCTGGCTTGAATAAACGAGTATAGGCGACTATTTTGTTATTGCTTTTACCTATAACATGAAGTGATTTTTGATCTTTGCCATCAATATCTTGATAAACACAATTTTGTTCAACAACAAAAACTTCACTTCTTAATTGTAGTAAATCATAAAGATCGTTAATTGATAATTCGTTGAATGTTTTTACATAAATATCTAGCATAAAATATAGAAGCGTTATTATAATTAAAAAATGATGCTAACAGGGTTTTATTTTATTTATTCTATTTTGATGTCTACCCCCTTCAAATTCTGTAGTTAAAAAAGTATCTACCATTTTTAGGACCTCATCTATATTAGTAAAACGTGCTGGTATGCAAAGAATATTAGCATTATTATGAAGTCGTATTAAAGACACTATTTCATTATTCCAACAAATGCCAGCTCTTATATCTGAGTATTTATTGGCGGTCATAGCAACACCGTTTGCACTGCCACATATTAAAATGCCATACCTAGAATTATTATTTATGACATCTTTGGCAACCGGATGTACAAAATCAGGATAGTCAACACTTTTATCAGAATCAGTTCCATAATTAGTTACATTAAATTTCTTACTCTTTAAAAATTTTAAGATTTTAAATTTGTAATCTGTTCCTGCATGATCATTACCTATTGATATATTCATTTAATTCTTTATTTAATTGTTAGTAAATTTACAAAAAAAGGAAAGTATAAAAAATATAATGTTAATAGCATGTTTAATTAGTTGTTGATAATTAATTAAGGAAAAAGAAAACTAAATTTTTAATTTACATTTTTTTTTATCAAGCAGAAATATCAAATTATAAACCTAATAAAGTTATCTATTTAAGCTAGGTAGTTATAAGTGTAACTAGAAGGTTTGTTAACATAAAAATAAAAATAAATTATTAATAAAATTGAATTATTTTAGTTGTTAACAGGTGATAATAACCTATATAAAATATTGATTTATAGTTATTTATATAGTTTACTAATTGTTTATAAAATGTATACAATGTAAAAAATATTAAAATTACCAAAAACTTATATGGGGTATTAACAGACTATAATAAACACCATTAGTTTTTAAATAATTAAATAAAAAATTGATATGATTATATTAAATGTGAATAAAGTTAAAAAACTGGTGACTCATCATTGAATTAAAGTGGTAAATTTGCTTAATTACATATCATAAATGAAAAGAAACAAGAATAATAAAAAGTCTGTACAAAATTATAGTGAAAGCATATTAACTATTCTTAAAGAAGATAGGAATAAGACTTATAATCATAAACAAATTGCTGCAAAGCTAGGTGTTAATGATTCAAGTAGTAGAAACCAAATTATAAAAAACTTACACAAATTAGCAGGTCATAAAGAAATAGAAGAAGTAGAACGAGGTAAATTTAAAATACTCAGCACAACAGAGTATTTTACAGGAACAGTAGATATGGCCTCTAGAGGGAACGGCTATATAATAAGTGATGATTTTGAAGAAGATATTTTCATAGCGTCTAATAATATGAATAAAGCACTTCATGGAGACACCGTTGAATTATATGTTTACAATCGTAAAAAAAACGGAAAACAAGAAGGAGAAGTAACACAAATTATAAAAAGAGCTAGATCTGAATATGTAGGAGTAGTTCAATTAAACGCAAAGTTTGCTTTTGTTGTTCCAGATAGCAATAAAATGCCAATAGATATTTTTGTTCCACTTTCTAAAACATTAAAGGCAGAGGATGGTGATAAGGTACTTGTAGCTTTAGAAGAATGGCCAGAAAAAGCGGACTGTCCTAATGGAAAAATAATAAAAATATTAGGAAAGCCAGGAGAACACAATACAGAAATTCACTCCATATTAGCTGAATATGGACTTCCTAATGAATTCCCTTTAGAGGTAGAAAATTATGCAAACAATATAAATACCTCAATAACAGAAGAAGAAATATTAAAACGTCGAGATATGCGTTCTACTCTAACGTTTACGATAGATCCAAAAGACGCAAAAGATTTTGATGATGCTCTATCATTTAAAGAACTTCCAAATGGAAATTTTGAAATAGGTATTCATATCGCAGATGTATCTCATTATTTACAAGAAGGAACTATTTTAGATGATGAGGCTTATGACCGAGCAACCTCCGTTTATTTAGTAGATAGAGTAGTTCCTATGCTTCCAGAGGTGTTATCAAATAATGCATGTTCATTACGACCTAATGAAGAAAAATATACCTTTTCTGCTGTATTTGAAATAAATAACAAAGCGGTTATAGAAAACCAATGGTTTGGTAGAACTGTAACATATAGTGATGCACGATTTGCCTACGAAGAAGCTCAACATATTATCGAAACAGAGGGTTGTGAAATTACAAAAGATATTTCTATTACAGGGAAATCTTACAAAACAACAATAGCAATAAAAAACTCAATAATCAAGTTAAATGAACTTGCTCAAACAATGCGTGAGAAACGCATGAAAGACGGCGCTATATCATTTGATAAAGTTGAGGTTAAGTTTAATTTAGATGAAACAAGTAACCCTGTAGGTGTTTTTTTTAAAACATCTAAGGATGCAAACAAATTAATTGAAGAATTCATGTTATTAGCTAATAAAAAAGTAGCTGAGTTTATAGGAAAACAATCCCCTCCCAAAACATTTATTTATAGAACACATGACGAGCCTAACGATGTTAAACTTCAAGGTCTTCAACGAATAGTTTCTCAATTTGGACATCAATTAAATTTTAAAAATAGAGCGACTACTACAAATTCTTTAAACACGCTTCTTCAAAATGTAAAAGGAACAAAAGAGCAAAATCTTGTTGATACACTTACAATTCGTTGTATGAGTAAAGCAGAATATTCAACTAAAAACATTGGACATTACGGATTAGCTTTTGACTATTATAGTCACTTTACTTCTCCAATACGTCGTTATCCAGACGTTATGGTTCATCGTTTATTGCAACATTATTTAGATGGTAATAAAACTACCAATCAAGGTGTTTTTGAAGAGAAATGTAAACACTCCTCTAACATGGAAAGTCTTGCTACTAAAGCAGAAAGGGACTCTATAAAATACATGCAGGTTAAATACATGCAAGACCATAAAGAAGATAATTTTTTAGGGGTTATTTCCGGAGTTACCGAATGGGGTATGTACGTGGAAATAATAGAAAACAAATGCGAAGGTATGATAAGAATCAGGGATATTAAAGGAGATTTTTATAAATTTGATTCTGATGAATATGCCTTAGTTGGTGAGCGAACAAAAACAAAATATCAATTAGGAGATCAAGTAGAAGTTCGTGTAAAACAAGCCGACCTATTAAAAAAACACTTAGACTTTATTTTATCTTAACACACGCGCAATGAAAAAAAGCAGTTTTATTTTAGTTTTATTTTTTAATTTTTTAGTCTTTTCACAACCCCCTGTAAGTAAAACTATTGGAGAATTTTCTAAACTAAAAGTCTACGATTTAATTAATGTAGAGCTTATTCAGTCCTCAGAAAACAAAATAGAAATTTTTGGAGAAAACGCTAAAAACGTTTCAATCATACAAAAGAATAATACTCTTAAAATAAGAATGGAGGTAAGTAAATTATTTAAAGGGGAAGATACGGTCGTTAAATTATTTTATACAAAAATAAACACTATTGATGTCAATGAAGGAGCTAAAGTTGTTTCAGAAACTCCAATTCAACAATATGAGATAGAGTTAAAAGCTCAAGAAGGAGGAGAAATTACAGTGCCAGTGAAGACCAAGGTTTTAACAATTAAATCTATCTCAGGTGGTAAAATCCAAGTACACGGCACCTCTAAATCACAAAATATAAACATAAACACAGGAGGTGTTTATAAAGGTGAAAAATTACAAGCACAGTTTTCCAAAATAAAAATAAAAGCTGGAGGAAGCGCAGAAGTAAGAAGCTCTGACCTTATTGATGTAAAAATTTTTGCAGGTGGCTTCTTAACTATTTTTGGACAAACAACAAACACAAAACAAAATAATATTTTTGGTGGTAAAATTATATATAAGGACTAATTTAAAAAGAATCTACTTTTTATGATGGAAGACATACAAGCCGCAATCCCGTTAGGCTTCTTTCTAGCTTTTATGATAGGACCGGTTTTTTTTATGTTAATAGAAACCAGTATAACAAAAGGAGTAAGGGCTGCAATAGCATTTGATATAGGAGTTATTATAGCGGATGCTCTTTTTATAGCTGTCGCTTATTTCAGTAGCTTTCAGTTGTTAGAAAACTTAAGTAACCTTCCTGGTCTTTATGTTTTTGGCGGTACAATTCTTTCCGTTTATGGATTGATAATCCTCATTAAGAAACCCAATGAAAAGCAAATAGAGAATGAGTTTAATAACACAACAAAAACAAACTACCTTCAACTCTTTATAAAAGGGTTCCTATTAAACTTTATAAATATAGGCGTGTTGGTTTTTTGGCTAGGGGTTGTTGTTGTTACAGGACCAAGTTTTGAAACCGACATCAACAGGTTCGTTGTTTTTTTTAGCACCTTACTGATAGCATACTTTCTAACCGATCTCATAAAAATAATACTTGCAAAACAACTAAAGAAAAAACTCACTCCAAAAATAATTATAAAGACAAAAAAAACCCTAGGTGCTTTATTAGTAGTTTGTGGGCTAATATTAATAATAAAGGGCTTTTTACCTAAGGACAGCTTAAACCCACAAGACATTATAGAAGAAATAAGAGAATAAAAAAACCACAACAATCTGTTGTGGTTTTAATAACTTGAGGCGTCTAGCGGATTCGAACCGCTGTAGAAGGTTTTGCAGACCTCTGCCTAGCCACTCGGCCAAGACGCCAAAAAGGAACGCAAATTTAAGCAAATTTAAACACTATACAACATAAATGAAAAATATCAGTAAAAACACAGTAACCTTATAAAATAAAATAACAATTTGAAACCTCTTACCTCTATTTACTTTATTGTCAATCCGATTTCTGGAACCGGAAAAAACAAGCTTACTCCGGAAATGGTTTCTAGTGTCTTTCCATCGAATGAGTTCAAAGTAGAAATAAATAAAACCCTTAACCCAACACACGCAACAGAACTTACTAATAAGCACATTGCAAACGGTGCTGATATTATTGTGGCTTGTGGTGGAGACGGAACTATTAATGAAATAGCTAACTGTTTAGTGGGCTCTAGGGTAAAGTTAGGAATTGTACCAATGGGGTCAGGTAACGGTTTAGCGTCATCCTTAAAAATCCCTAAATCTATCACAGAAGCACTTAAAGTAATAAAAAAATTAAACAGCACTAAGATTGACGTAGGTGAAATTAATAAACATTTTTTTTTTAGTAATACAGGGATAGGCTTTGATGCGAATGTTATAAATAACTACTCTAAAACAAAACAAAGAGGGTTAATCTCCTACTTAAGAGCCTCTTTTAACACCTTCCTTCACAATCCAACCCCGTTATTTTTAGAAATAAAGACAGATTCAAAAACCCTTTCATTGAAACCATTTATTGTTTTTGTATCCAACACAAACGAAATGGGCTACGACATATCTTTAACACCAAAAGCATCTATTCAGGACGGCATGCTAGACGCTATCGTTGTTGAGTCGCTAAACAAATTAGAGATTATTTATTTTGCATTTTTATTATTAACAAGAAAGCCACAGAGTTTTAAAAAAGCTCACTACTTCCTAACTCAAAATTTAGAAATCAAAAACCTTGGAGTTGGCGGAATGCTAGCACAAATAGATGGTGAATCCAAAGAAATAAGCTCCAACCCTATTAATATCACGATAAGAAAAAGCGCTCTTTCTGTAATAATCCCTTAAAAATCTAACGAGTTTCCGTCAGTATTATAGTTACTTTCTCTACATCGCCGCCAATCGGAGGATTTATTTTAGACACCGACACTGTTGCCTCTGTCACAGATTTACAACTATCAAAAACGCGTAACAGGATTCTTTTTGCCACAGCCTCCAGTAGTTTTGAAGGGGTTTTCATTTCTTCAACCACAATTTTATTTAATGTTACATAATCAACAGTGTCCACTAAGGCATCTGAGACAGAAGACCGGCCTAAGCTCGCTTTTACACTTAAATCAACCCTGTAGTCGCTACCAATAGTTGTTTCTTCACTCAAACAACCGTGATATGCATAAACCCTTATATTTTCAACCTTAATAATACCCATTCTTTATTTTTTTTTGGTATAAAAATAATAATTATACTGAAGATATATCTATAAACTTTTTATTTGATTAATTTTGCTAAGTATTTGATCAAGAAATACAAACCATTATGCCAGACACCCACAAACCGCTCAACTTTATAGAGCAAATAGTAGAAGAAGATTTAAAGAACGGTTTACCGCAAGAGAAGCTGCGTTTCCGATTTCCGCCAGAACCCAATGGTTACCTCCATATAGGCCACACAAAAGCTATTGGCATAAGCTTTGGTTTAGGGGAGCGCTATAATGCTCCTGTCAATTTGCGTTTTGACGATACAAACCCCACAAAAGAGGATCAAGAGTATGTAGATGCGATTAAAGAAGATATTAAATGGCTTGGCTATCAGTGGGATAAGGAGTTGTATTCGTCAGATTATTTTCATCAACTATACACGTGGGCGCTCCAAATGATCAAAGACGGACGCGCTTATGTCGATTCACAGTCTAGTGAAGCAATGGCACACCAAAAAGGAACTCCCACTCATCCAGGAGAAGATGGCCCATTTAGAAACAGGTCTGTTGAAGAAAACTTAGAGCTTTTTAGTCAAATGAAAAGCGGGAAATTTAAGGCAGGAACTCACGTGTTGAGAGCTAAAATAGACATGAAACATGTTAACATGTTAATGAGAGATCCGCTTATGTACAGGATACTACACACTGAACACCACAGAACAGGCTCAGATTGGTGTATCTATCCTATGTATGATTGGACTCATGGGGAAAGCGACTATTTAGAGCAAGTTTCACATTCTTTATGTTCACTAGAGTTTAAACCCCACAGAGAGTTATACGACTGGTTTAAAAGCAACATATTTAGTTACAGCAAAGATTCCCTTCCATTAAAACCAAAACAACGAGAGTTTGCCCGCCTCAACTTAAGTTATACCATAATGAGTAAAAGAAAATTACTTAGGCTGGTAGAAGACAAGTTTGTGAGCGGATGGGACGACCCACGAATGCCAACGATATCAGGACTGAGACGTCGTGGCTACACGCCTTCTGCGATTCGCAAATTTGTAGAAACTGTAGGGGTCGCAAAACGAGACAACACCATAGACGTATCACTTTTAGAGTTTTGTGTCCGTGAAGATTTAAATAAAACAGCCTCAAGGATTATGGCTGTCTTAGACCCGATCAAACTTATAATAGAAAACTATCCAGAAGAAAAAGAGGAGTGGTTAGATGCAGAAAATAATCCTGAAGACGAAAAAGCAGGGCATCGCAGACTTCCGTTTTCAAGAGTTCTTTATATAGAAAGAGACGACTTCAAAGAAGAAGCAGGCAGCAAATTCTTCAGACTCTCCTTAGGTAACGAGGTGAGACTAAAAAACGCGTTCATTGTCAAAGCGAACAGCACTGTGAAAGACGCCAACGGCACACTTTTAGAAATACACTGTACATATGACCCAAAGAGTTTAAGCGGCAGTAAAACCCCTGAAAGCCTTCGAAAAGTTAAAGGCACACTGCATTGGGTTTCTAAAAATCACGCTGTTAAGGCAGAGGTTAGAGAGTACGATCGCTTATTTACACATGAAGAGCCCGACAACCAAGCTGAAGATTTTTTAGCTTTTGTAAATCCAGACTCATTAAAAGTAAGGACCGCTCTTATTGAGCCACACATCCAAAAGGCATCTATTGGTCAGCACTTCCAGTTTCAGCGTATAGGTTATTTTAACCTTGATAAAGAGGCTACGCCCGCTAATTTAGTGTTTAATAAAACAGTTGGCTTAAGAGATACATGGGTAAAAAAATCACAGACTATAACAACAAAGAGTCAAGTTGCGCCTCAGGCCTCCAAACGAAAACCAATAGACGTTATCAAGCAGTTAGGCAAAAAATACACAAACCTCCCTGAGCTTAAGCAGCAAAAAGTAAAAGCAGAAATACAAAAGCTTGCTAAAGAGGTTTCTTATGATGATTTAGAACCCTTATTTAATACAGCAACTAAAAAAGTAGGCACACGAATCGCCGTGGTCATTGCCTTAAAGGTTTTGATTGCTAACGGGTTAGAGCCAAATACTCAAATCAACACTTTTTTACAAGCGGTCAAGGCCGACAAAAACCCCTTGCTGAGCCAAGAGGTCTAATTGTTTTTTTAAACACCTTCAACGCTCTCTTATTTTTTAGAAAGAAGCCTTAACACTGTTTTTATTAGGTCGGGTTTTGTATGCGCCAAATTTAAGCCCTTGTAAACCAGAAAGTTCGGCACGGTAGTTGAAAGAGATTAAATGAAACAGTTTCAATCTCTCTGTTTTGAAATTGAAATAACCTTGTCGAAACAAGCCGAAAAAAGACACATAAACAGAAGTAGGCACTATTAAATCCCATTACTTATGTTAAACAAAACAATTTATTTTTTAATTCTAATTATAGGATTAACAACCACTATCAGCTGTAGTGATGACGACTCACCTGTGATTGTGGCTCAAAAAACATTAACACTAAATATTTTAAACCTTGAAGATGTAGGGGACAGCTTTGTGTATGAAAACTGGTTGATTGTAGACGGTTCTCCAGTTGCTGCAGGAACATTTTCAGTTAATTCAGAAGGGGTATTGTCAGAAACTAAATTTTTGATTGCTGCTAAAACATTAGACAGCGCTACCGAATACGTACTTACAATTGAGCCCAGCCCAGACTCAGACCCAACCCCAAGTAAAGTTCACGTTTTGGGCGGTGATTTTGTTAGTGATAATGCAGAAGTATTTGTAAGCCATTCTAAAGCTCTAGGAACCAACTTTTCCACAGCAGCAGGAAATTACATCTTAGCCACTCCAACAGACGGCAATAGTTCAAACAACGAAACAAGTGGTGTCTGGTGGCTAGACAACTCCAGCGGCACAGAAGAAGTAGGACTAACTCTTCCCGAGCTTCCAGAAGGCTGGGAGTACGAAGGCTGGGCTGTTATCGACGGAACCCCAGTTTCAACGGGCAAGTTCACCTCTGTTTCTGGAGCTGATTCTACTAAGGATTTTAGCGGAACAACGAGTGGCCCTCAATTTCCTGGAGAGGATTTTTTAATGAATGCTCCAGAAGGGCTAACCTTTCCGTTAGATTTATCTGGCAAAACAGTTGTTATTTCTGTTGAGCCTAACCCAGACACCAGCCCAGACCCATCACCCATAAAGCCATTGATAGGAGTGGTCCCTTTAAACGCCTCAGGTCATGTTTTATATACTATGGACAACCAAGACATCGCGTCAGAGAAATTTGGCAAAGTTTGTAGAAACTAGACAAAGGTCAACTTAAATAAAACCCCCTATAAAACTTATAATTTATAGGGGGTTTATAATTAAGAATCAGTATTAGATTATTCCTTAATTTTTTTCGGAGCACTTTTCATCGCTTCACCAATTTGGTTGCTCGCCGTAAAGCTGGCCACCATATCGTTTAGCATATTACTCCCCGATTGCGGTGAGTTTGGCAACAATATAAGGTTGCTATTTGTTTCCTGACCTATTGACTGAAGGGTATCATAATGTTGTGTTACAACAATCAGAGCGGATGCCTCTTGCGAGTTAATACCTACCTTGTTCAACACCTCAACCGACTCCTCAAGACCACGAGCAATTTCACGACGCTGGTCAGCAATACCCTGTCCTTGAAGACGTTTGCTCTCAGCCTCAGCCTTTGCTTTTTCAACGATTAAAATACGTGCAGCATCTCCTTCAAATTGAGCGGCAATCTTTTCACGTTCAGAAGCGTTAATTCTATTCATTGCCTCTTTAACCTGTGAATCGGGGTCAATGTCAGTTACCAAGGTTTTTATAATATCGTACCCATAATCCATCATCGCTTCGTTAAGCTCTGTTTTAACTGCGATAGCAATATCATCTTTTTTTACAAAAACACCATCAAGCTTCATTTTTGGAACCTCCGCCCTAACAACATCAAAAACATAAGAAGTAATCTGATCATGTGCGAAGTCAAGTTTATAAAACGCATCGTAAACTTTAAGCTTTATAACCTTAAACTGAACTGACACTTTCAACCGAACAAATACATCATCTTTTGTTTTGGTTTCTATCAACACATCTAGCTGCTGAATTTTTAGACTCATACGACCAGCAACCCGATCTACAAAGGGAATTTTAATATGGAGGCCGGATTGACGGATGCCTAAAAACTTTCCAAAACGCTCAAGAATTACAGCGGTTTGTTGTTTCACCGTAAAAAGAGCGGCAAACGAAGTTAATAACACAAAAAAAACAATAACGATTGAAAAATAGTTCATGGATTAAGAATTTTTAATTAAAATAACAAATACAATTTACTGAATTAATCTAAGATTGTAAAGCAGTTTTTATAAATAAATTCATAAATTTTTCGAACTTTATCTACCAAAATCGCAATAAACTACAATTTTGTCTCCAAATAGACTTCGGTGTTTTCAGGAATACTTGATGTATGATTAAAACAAACAATAGTATTATTATAATCTGCCTCAATTAAAAAGAAACTACCCTTATAAAACACCTGCTTAACAACAGCCTTAAGTTTACTTTTTTTAACTACAAACACTTGATGTGAATAGTAAATAGTGTTATTGATAACACTAAAGTCACCAAAAAAAGCAGCAACCAATGGGTGTCTAGGATTGTTGTATATTTCTAGAGGATTTCCCTCTACCAAGACCTCATTATTTTCAAGCACAACCATGGTGTCAGAATAAGGTAAAACATCCTCTTTATCGTGCGTAGCCATCACACAGGTTATGTTGTTTGACCTTAAATAGTTAAAGAATTTTTTTCGTAGACTTTGTTTTTTGAAATTATCAATATGACTAAAGGGTTCGTCCAGAAGAATAATTTCGGGCTGCTTTGCAATCGCTCGCGCCAATGCCACGCGTTGTTTTTGGCCACCGCTTAAAAACTTAACTTTTGTATTAGAAAAAGCCTCTAACTCTACAACTTTTAAAAGCTCGTTAATGCGCGTTTGTTTTTTCTCAGGAAAAAAGTTTGATAAATAGGCGCCAATATTTTCAGCCACTGATATATAGGGCATCAAATCAAACTCTTGTGACACATATTTCATAAAGTCATGGCCAACTACCAGCTTATTTTTAGGCCCTAATACAGACTGGCCGTTCCAGGAAATGACCCCGCTACAGACGTCCATTTTTCCATAAATTAACTTAAGAAGTGTGCTTTTTCCCGAACCACTTCCGCCAACGACAGATAAACAATCTCCTTTTTTTACAAAAATAGAAATAGAACTCAGGATTTTTTTTTCTTTGTAATTAAAGGATACGTTTTTTATCGAAAGCATTAACCTGGCTTATAAAATATTAGCCACTAAATATTCGGCAATTTGAATTGCATTTGTAGCCGCACCTTTTCGTAGGTTGTCAGAAACAATCCACATATTCAAAGTGTTTTGAAGTGTTTCGTCCCTTCTAATTCGACCCACAAACACATCGTCTTTTCCGTGTGCATAAATAGGCATTGGATACGTGTTTGTGTCTGGATTATCTTGGACTGTTACCCCAGAGGTTTGACTTAGAAGTGTTCTAACCTGCTGAAGTTCAAAGTCGTTTTCAAATTGCACATTAACAGATTCTGAATGCCCTCCTGAAGTAGGGATTCTAACAGCTGTAGCCGTAATTGCAAACGTATGGTCATTAAGTATTTTTTGAGGCTCTTTAGTTAGCTTCATTTCTTCTTTAGTGTAGCCGTTTTCAAGAAAAACATCACAATGAGGCAAGGCGTTTCGCCCTATAGGATAGGGATAAGCCATTTCACCTTTAACTCCTTTAATTTCGTTTTCTAGTTGCTGAACAGCTTTTACGCCTGTTCCAGAAACCGACTGGTATGTGGAAATTACCACACGTTTCATTTTATAAGATTTATGTAGCGGCGAAAGCGCCATTACCAATTGAATGGTTGAACAATTTGGATTTGCAATAATCATATCCTCTTTGGTTAGTTCTGAAGCATTAATTTCAGGAACAATTAACTTTTTTGTAGGATCCATCCTCCAAGCAGATGAGTTATCAATTACAACAGTTCCTGCATCAGCAAATTTTGGAGCCCACTCAAGAGAGGTGTCTCCCCCAGCAGAAAAAATCGCAATATCTGCCCGCATCTCTACGGCAGCGGCTAGACCAACAATAGAGTAGTCAACGCCTTTATAGCTTATTTTTTTACCAATACTTCTTTCAGAAGCAACAGGTATAAGTTCTGTAATTGGAAACTGACGCTCTTCGAGTAATTTTAACATGACCGTTCCCACCATGCCTGTGGCACCAACAACTGCAATTTTCATTTTATGTGTCTTTAGTTTAGAATGGTAAAATTAATAAATTAAGCGATGCGCAAACATGTAAAATCCAAAAACCAGACCAATAGGGGTCGTCTTTATGAATCTCGCTAAAAAAGGCTGTTTTTTTAGCAAATCTCTAATTTATATTAATTGGTCGTAACAGAATGCGTTATTTGTTATTCAAGTGTTGATATTCACGGAAACTATAAAACAACTATCTAATAATCTTACGAGTTATTCGCTGAGAGATCCCGGTAATTAGCTCATAAGATATTGTATCAACAGCTTCAGCAACCCCCTCAGCAGAAAAGTTTGAGCCAAAGATAAGAACCTCATCTCCTTCCTGACAATCTATAGACGTTACGTCTACCATTATCATGTCCATACAAACATTTCCCACAATAGGCGCTTTTTGTTGGTTGATAGAGACCACTCCCGCTTTGTGACCATAGTGCCTGCCAATGCCGTCGGCATGTCCAATAGGAATGGTGGCAATTTTAGAACCAATACTGCAAATGTGCCCGAGGTTATACCCAACGCTCTCTCCGGCAGAGACACTAATAACCTGAGACACTACAGATTTTAAGCTAGCGACGGGCATTAAATTTTCACTTTCTTTTTTTGAATTTCCATACCCATACAAGCCAATTCCGCACCGAACCATATCAAAGTGAGCTTCGGGATAATTTAAAACCCCAGAGGTGTTACACAAATGTCGAATAATAGTGTAATTAAAGCTATTAATAAATTTTTCAGAAAGTAATTTGTATCGCTCTATTTGAGTGCCAGTAAATTGTTTTTCATTTAAATCTTCGCTCGCTGCCAAGTGAGAAAACACTGATTTTACTTTCAAGGAAGTTGCGTTAATTAATGTATTTAGAGCTAAATCTATGTCTTCTGGTTTAAAACCTAATCGGTTCAACCCGGTATTAAATTTTATGTGCACGGGATAATTAGAAGCCTTACAACTTACAGCAACTTTTTCAAACTCCTCTAACATTTTTAAACTGTAAAGGCTAGGCTCTAAAGAGTGCTTGATAGCCAATTCAAGATTTCCCAGTTGAGGGTGAAGCACCAAAATAGGCACTGTGATCCCTGCTTTTCTCAACTCAACTCCCTCACTAACATACGCGACAGCAAAATAGTCAACACCAATTTTTTGAAGATAATTAGCAATAATAGAGGCATCGCTTCCATAGGCAAAAGCTTTTACAACCGCCAAGAAAAGAGTGTTGTTTTGAATTTTAGATTTCAAAAAATCAAAATTATGCTTTAAAGCACTAAGATTAACTTCTAAAGTTGTTTCGAAGACCTTAGGCATTAGATTTTTTTTTAACAACCGGTACATTAACAGGCTTTATTACATCCATGTCTTTTACCTTTTCTTTTGTGATTGCCTTGTAATAAGCAGCGCGGCTTAGGGGTTCATATTCGTCTACCTCACCAAGAAGCACTAGAGATTCGTCCTTAGACTTACGGTGACTATATTGCGCTAAATTACCTGTATGAGTACATACAGCATGTACCTTAGTCACATACTCTGCCGTGGCCATTAAGTTGGGCATGGGTCCAAAAGGGTTTCCTTTAAAATCCATGTCTAGACCCGCAACAATAACCCGTATCCCTTTATTAGCGAGCGCATTGCAAACAGTTACAATCTCATCGTCAAAAAACTGAGCTTCATCTATTCCAACAACGTCACATCCATCTGCCAGTAGCGGGATATTAGAGGCTGATGGGACTGGGGTTGAGCGAATTTCATTGGCGTCATGCGACACGACCATCTCATCGTCATACCTTACATCTATAGCGGGTTTGAAAATCTCAACTTTTTGTTTTGCAAACTGAGCACGCCTTAAGCGGCGAATTAATTCTTCTGTTTTTCCAGAAAACATCGATCCGCAGATTACTTCGATCCAGCCAAATTGTTCTTTAGGGTTTACTGTATTTTCGAGAAACATTTTGTAATTTTAGCAGCAAACGAAATAACATTCGTTTGTATAAAGGTGGCGTAAATTTATTAAAAATCAAAAGTATAAATTTAAAAGTTATAAAAAAGCATTAGTAAACAGTTTGCGACCTCCTAAAAACAGATTTAATTTAATTAATACTACAAAATGAAAAAGCAACTAGAATCGGAATTAGTAAGTATCGCCCATAAAATCCTTAAGCTTACTGGAAGAGAGGATCTTGGAAAAATGCAAACCGAAATAGAGCTACTTTATCAAAAAATAACAATCTTGAAGTTTATTGAAGGGCACCACGGCGGGCAAGTTCCAGAGTCGATTGAAACAGACACTTCTTTTTTTGAATCAATCGAAACTGTGCAAGAACCTTCAGAAACAGGCGTGAACTTACAGGCCCCAAAAAAAGAAGAGAATAATCAACTAGAACAAGAGTTGGAAATTTCAGGGTTTGAGATTGAAAATACAGAGAGCCAAGCACCTTTGACAGCCGAACAAGCTGAAGATAAAATTGAGGAACAGGTCGAAGAAGAAACTAAAGAAGAAACTAAAGAAGAAAGCCCTGAGCCAGAGGCTCAGCAAGAAGAGGCGATGAGCCTGCCTAGCGAACCAACAGAGCACGACCTTAGTGAGCTATCTCCCAGCTATAATCAACTACCAATTTTTGACGCTATTGAAAAAGCGCCTCAGCAAACGTCACTAAATGACCAATTAAAGTCTCAAGGGTTTCAAGTGGGGCTAAACGATCGATTGGCATTTGTAAAAAACTTATTTGAAAACAGCAATGAAGACTATGACCGCGTTTTATCACAGCTAAGCACCTTAGATTCATATGAAGAAGCTACAAGCTTATTAAGCGCTATTATTAAGCCAGATTATAATAACTGGGAAGGGCAAGAGGATGTAGAGGCTCGGTTTTTAGAGATAATTGAAAACAAATTTAAGTAAGCTCAGGCCTGCCAAGCTTTCAAACACAATATTTTCATTACTTTTGACCACTAAACACAATTGAAATGTCTTCAGAGTTAAAATATGCGGTATTTGGAAGCGGAAGTTGGGCAACAGCTATCGTTAAAATGCTATGCGAGAACCTCAATGAAGTTGGCTGGTATGTTCGAAAACAACAAACCATTGACTATATCCTTACCGAAGAGCACAACCCTTCGTACCTAAGCTCTGTAGAGCTTCATACGAACCAATTAAGGTTAGATAGTGATATAAATAAGTTAGCAGCTTATGCTGACATTTTAATATTTGCCATTCCCTCAGCATTTATTGAAACAGAACTAGCGAAATTAAATATTGATATTTCCTCTAAAACAATAGTGTCAGCAGTCAAGGGAATTATCCCAGAATCAGGATTGTTAGTTGGAGAACATTTTCATGAGAAACACGCTATAGGGTTAGACAATATCGCCGTTTTAGCAGGCCCATGTCATGCCGAAGAGGTGGCGTTGGAACGTTTATCTTATCTTACAATTGCCTGTTCAAACCTCAGCATTGCAGAAGAAGTAGCCGCTCAGTTTTCAAGTCACTACATTAAAACCAAAACTCATGATGATGTCATTGGCGCAGAGTATGCCGCAATGTTAAAAAATATTTATGCGATTGCAGCAGGCATCGCACATGGCTTGGGCTATGGCGATAATTTTCAAAGTGTTTTAATGAGTAATGCGACACGCGAAATGAAGCGCTTTATAAAAAGCGTCCATAAAATGAAGCGAAACATTAACGAGACGGTGTATTTAGGAGATTTACTCGTCACCGGTTATTCTGTGTTTTCAAGAAACAGAATGTTTGGAAATATGATTGGTAAGGGCTACACCGTAAAGTCAGCGCAGATGGAAATGAGCATGATAGCAGAAGGTTTTTACGCGACTAAGAGTGCTTTCCTAATAAACCAAGAGTCCAAAACCCCGTCTAAAGCCCCCATTATAAACACAGTTTATGAAATTTTATATCTCAATAAAAATCCTAAAAAATCTTTTAGAAAATTAACAGAGAAACTCTGTTAAGATACATTTAACAGCTGAATTTTATTTAACACCTACTCGACAAGTTCGCCCCTAAATTTTAAGATTTTAAAACGCCTTTTAAGCGCATTAAAGGAATGTCATCAAGAAACGATTCACTTATGGTATTTTTTTGAAACTCAAATCTCTTTTCATTTATTTTATTATCTTCAAAAAAAGACACGTTAAACACGTTATTCATTGACAAAACGTCCTCTTGAATCATTTCAATTTTCGCAAAACTTTTGGCAGGAAGTGCGTCAATTTTTTTTCTAAAAGTTGTTGTTATTTTATCTTTTGAATACCCCTTAGTTACAATTATAACCATGTCTAAGCAGACCGACTTGTTATTAATTATGTAGGCGTTCCAGTCCAAAACCTTATAGGTTTCATTATACTCTTGCACAACAGCTATGTACACGTCTTTTACTTCGGGAATGTGAATGTCTTTTTTCAAAAAAGTAATTTATAGCGCGCTTTTAAATTGCTCTAAAAAGCGAACGTTGTTTTCACTTAACAATCTGATGTCGCTAATTTGATGAAGTAACAAGGCAATTCTGTCGATTCCCATTCCAAAGGCAAATCCAGAGTATTCCTTAGAGTCAATTCCACAGTTTTCAAGAACGTTTGGGTCTACCATGCCACAGCCCATAATTTCTAACCACCCTGTTCCCTTGGTCATTTTATAATCCGTTTCTGTTTCTAATCCCCAGTACACATCAACCTCAGCACTTGGTTCTGTAAAAGGAAAATAGGAGGGACGAAGCCTAATTTTTGATTTACCAAAAAGTTCAGTTGTAAAATATTGAAGCGTTTGTTTCAGGTCTGCAAAGCTTACGTTTTTGTCTATATAAAGCCCTTCCACCTGATGAAAAAAGCAATGCGATCGGGCGGATATAGCTTCATTTCTATACACTCTTCCAGGCGAAATAGTACGGATTGGGGGCTGGTTGTTTTCCATGTACCTAACCTGAACAGAACTGGTATGTGTGCGTAATAAAATATCGGGATCTGTTTGTATAAAAAACGTATCCTGCATGTCTCTAGCCGGGTGGTGCTCAGGTAAATTTAAAGCAGTGAAATTATGCCAATCATCTTCAATTTCGGGCCCCTCGCTTACATTAAACCCAATTCGAGAAAAGATATCAGTAATTTGATTTTTAACCAAAGAAATTGGGTGACGAGCGCCTATTTCAAAAGGCTCACCTGGACGTGATAAGTCGCCAAAAAGAACGTTCTCGGTTACATTGCTTGCCAGGGATTGCTTTAAGGCATTGACCTTGTCTTGCGCGGTACTCTTTAATTTATTGATAGCCTGCCCAAAATCTTTTTTCTGTTCGTTAGGCACTTTTTTGAAGCTCGCAAATAAGTCTGTTAAGAGGCCTTTTTTGCCAAGAAACTTAATTCTAAAAGATTCCACGCCTTCTAAAGATTGTGCGTTGAAAGCTTCAGCTTCTTCTATAAGTTTATGGATGTGTTCTATCATGATAAAGTAAAATAAAAACCAAATTTAAGAAAAGTTAACTAATAAATTCTGCCTCAAGAAAATAGTTTACAATAGCGTCTTTCATAAGGACACTTTGTTCACCAGCTTTAAGGTTTGGCAAGGTCTCTTTGATTGTGTAATGAGGCCATCCCTGTTCGTCAAAATAGTCAAACTCATAATAGCCGTAAGGCTCTAAAAGTCGACAAATTGCAATGTGCATTAGGTTAAGCTTTTCGTCTTTCTTAAATCGACGGTGAAGCTGCCCAAGCTCTTGAACACCAATAAGATAGATGATTCCGTCTAGGTCCAACGTTTCGCCATCAGCAAATTGTGAGGATAGTTTTTTAACCACCTCCTCCCATCGTTTTTTAAGTTCTTCGTCTCGAGCCATAATTATTTCGTAAATTTAGGGTGTATTAAAATAGAAACGAAACATTTGCGATAGAATGTTGATGCTGTTTTTTAACATAAACCATACACCATGTCTGTTATTGATATTATTATTGGAGCACTTATACTTTACGGAGTCGTTAAAGGGCTCTTTAAAGGTCTTTTTGTTGAAGTGACTTCCTTATTAGCGTTGCTAGTTGGTGTTTACGGAGCGGTGCATTTTAGTAATTATGCCGCCGAAATTTTATTAAACAACTTTGAATGGAGCGAGAAGACGACAAACATTACTGCATTTGCAGTTACATTTGTAGCCATTGTGATGGTTATTTCTCTAGCGGGTAAAGCGCTCACCAAACTGGCTGACTTTGCGGCCTTAGGCCTTTTAAACAAACTATTAGGAGCCCTTTTTGGGGGCGCCAAAATTGCATTAATAATAAGCGTGTTGCTATTAATATTTAGCACCTTAAACAAAACCATCCCCTTTGTGTCAAACGATGAAATAGAGGCATCGCTACTTTACACCCCTGTAAAGTCGCTTGCTCCAATGATTTTGCCGGAGTTTATGAACGCTGCTAGTGAAATAGAGTTACCAAGGAACTCTACTCCTTAATAAGCACTTTTTTCTATTTAGCCAGCCCTTTAATAGAGGCGTTAAAATCACTATAGATGTTTTCTTCAGGAATTAAGCATGGAATAATATCAATTCGCTCCATCATATATCGCGGTTGTTTTAATACGTTTACAAACAACACTTTTACGTTTTTAGTTTGCAAATCTTGAATCATATCTTCCATCGCATACAACCCGGATTGGTCCATATATTGCATTTTACCAAGTCGTAAAATGACCGTAGTGGCAGTATCAGGAATCTGTTTGTATAATTGTTGAAAGTCTGAGGTAGACCCAAAAAACAAAGGGCCTTTAATGTGTTTAATAAATACGCTCTTTTTTAGTCTTTCAGGAAAATTATATTCATCTGGCCAAGCTTTTTCTTTTAAGGGTTTAACATCAGAATATTCAGTTGTCAAATCGCCAATTTTTTTCATAAACATCAAACTGGATATAATTAAGCCGATTCCAACAGCAAAGATCAAGTCCCAGAACGTGGATAAAAATAACACGACAAGCATAATTAAAACTTCAGAGCTTACTTTTAGAGGCCCAAAAGAAAGATCCCTCGGCAGCGCCGGGATTGCTTTGAGTCCTTTATAGTCCATAACGCCAATTCCAACGGTGATTAATATTCCCGATAGAACGGCCGTAGGAATTTTAGAAGCAATAGGCCCCATTGCTAGCAAGACAAAAAGTAACATAATTCCTGCAATCATCCCTGAAAGTTTTGTTTTTCCTCCAGAGTTTATATTAACAACTGTTCTTATGGTTGCCCCTGCACCAGGGATACCACCAAAAATGGATGCAATACTATTTCCAATTCCTTGTCCAATAAGCTCTTTATTTGGATTGTGCTTTGTTTTGGTCATGTTATCAGCAACAATACTTGTAAGTAATGAGTCAATAGCGCCTAGTACAGCGAGTGTGAATCCTGTAAATATATAAGGTGTTATTGTAGAGAGTTTAAATTGAGTAAAAATCGCAAGTTGAGGGATTGGCAATCCGCTAGGTATTTCTTCAATTGGTTTGTAGTCAAGCCCAAACATAATAGCGATTCCAGACATCACCACCAATGCAATTAACGTGCTAGGAATGGCAGATGTAATTTTTTTAAACCCATAAATTATTAAAACGGTCCCTAATGCTAATAACAACTCTAGCCAATTAATGTTTTGCAGGGCTCTTGGGAGGACTTTTAATGCGCCTATAGTGCCAGAAGCGTCTTTTGAGGCAAGTGTTTTAGCTTCTTTGAGGATGTCTTCTTTTGTGGTCAAGGAACCTCTATCGACAGTCTCTTCAAAGTTTTTTAAAACCAAAACACTTTCTCCGGCTTCATCTTTCAAGATGTTTTGAAGAATCACCTCTTCTGCTTGCGCTTTAAACAGATTTACATAGTCCGCATCATCCTTAGGGTTATAACCAAGAGAAGGCAAAATTTGAGTTAATAATATAATAACTCCTATAGCGGTCATAAAACCAGAAACTACAGGATAGGGAATATACTTAATATACTTTCCTAGGCCCAATACACCCAGTCCTACTTGAGACAATCCTGCAATCAAAAACACTGTTAATATTGCAGGGAGTGCGGTGTTTATATCTCCATCATTAGCAGCAACAATACCAGAAATAACAACCATACTCACTGCCGTCATAGGGGCTGTAGGGCCAGAAATTTGCGTGTTAGTTCCGCCAAAAAGAGCAGCAAAAAAACTAATAAATATAGCGCCATAAAGACCTGCGCTAGGCCCAAGACCTGAAGAGACTCCAAAAGCTAAAGCCAAAGGTAGCGCCACAACACCGGCTGTTATGCCTCCAAAGGCATCTCCTTTAATATTTGAAAAAAATTGTTTCATAGTAATAAGGTTTAAATTAGATTTTACAAAGCAGCTGAGCTTTGCTAGTTTTTGAAATATAATTTAAACAAAGTCTGGAGGCGGGGAGATGTTTATAACTGGAAGTGCCTTGAAGTTTCTTCTAAAGAATCCAAAATTCAACGTAAACGGGGTAATGTAGAAGCACACCTCTGAAAGAGGGCTGTTAACAAAATCAAGTTGTGAGAACTCTCTAGAGTCCTCTATATCCTTGTTGTCTGCATTAGTTTCCATTGAGGATATTTCAGACGGCAAGTCATGGCTTGAAATTAAAAGCGTAAAGGATGGCGCTGTTAAAATTAACAGAAAAGCAATCGAAAAGGAAAAAGAAAGAAATTTACGCACAAGCATTTTACGGTCAGTTAATTGTAAATATATAATAAAAACTAAAAGAAATTAGAGAAAAATTAAATTATTCAAAAAATTAAAGCTCTTTTAGTTCAGAATTAGTAATCCAACCAGTTTCGCCATTTCTTAGCTTTATTTTAGACCAGTCAGAATCGTATTTTTCGATCACATAAACCTTTGTGCCCTCGTGGAGCATGAAAGCGTTTTCTGCTCTAAGGTTTGGTTCTGTCTTTACCTCTATTTCTTTTGCAAAAACAATTGCAGGTCGTGAAGACGTTTCAAGCCCCTCCTTTTTTAGCAATAAAAAAAGAGAGCTGATTAAGAGGATTAAAACAAACCCGCTAGAGACGAAAAACAATCGTTTTTTTGTTTCTGAATAGGACAGGAAATAACACAAAAACAATACCACAAATAAACAGGCAATTCCTACACATCTTTTCGCCCACCCATCCAAACTCAGGCTGTTTATGGTCTGAGTAAATAATTTCGCAAGCCCGTTTTCAGGAATTTCTTGAATAGAATCCACGGTCATTTTTTGAGCAAAGCTTAGGTTTGTTATAACATCTTCATCTTTTGGGTCCAGTAGAAGTGCTTTCTCATAATAATAAATACTTAATGCAATTTCATTAAGCTTATAATGACAGTTCGCGATATTGTAGTATAACGACGCAGAGTGTTGGTTAGCGTCCAATATTAAATTGTAGGCCGATATGGCTTTTTGATAGTCACCCGAGTTATACAATTGGTTTGCTTTATCAAACGACTCGTTTATTTGTGCAAAACAAAAAGAACCAATCAACCAAAAAATAATAAAGTACTTCATTGTTTTATTTTAATTGTTTGTCTAATGCGTTAATCACTTGCGCTGCTTTATCATAATCGTTTTGCATGTCAACTGAAGATAGGGGAGTGTATCTTGCAAGCTCACAGGCTGTTAAAATAGAGAGAAACCCCTCTAGGGTTATGCTTTCCACCTTCTTTTTTGTCAATAATTCGCCTATTTTATCTTTATTAAACTCGCTAGTTTCGATACGCAATTTTGATTTTAAGTAATTATGCAAAGCACGCTCTAGGGCGTTGTAAAACATCTCTTTCTTGCCTAAAGATTTTTTAGCTGCACTTAAATATTTTCTAGCCAATCGATTTGTTAGTCTTATTTTATTCCCAGAAACATCTAAGGCTCTTACGGCTCTGTTTTTTACCACAAAAAGTAAAATAGGAATTAATAAAAAAGGACCCAAAAGAAGCACCCAAAACAAGTTTGACTTGTAAAATGGATCTGGTTGGAGAGGAGTAAATCCTTTAGTCGTTTTAAAATTTCGGAACAGTTTTAAATTAGGCGTGATGTTATTTTCAGACACCAATTTTGAAGCCCCGTCTTCGGGCTCAGAAACCATATTTGGCCCGGTACCAACGGAAATAACTAAACGTTCAGAGTCTAATGTTTTGTAGCGTTTTGTTTTTATATCAAAATAAGAAAAGTCAACACGTGGAATAGGATAGCTTCCCGGGTCATTTGCGACCACAGTGTAAGAGTCGCTTATTTTACCTTTCATTCCAGAAATCAAAGTGGTCACACTTTCGTTATGCTCGGGTTCATAAACCTCTAAAGCGCTTGGAAGAACTAACTCTGGTAGCCTAAATAGTTTTAGGTTCCCGTTTCCAACAACTTCTAGTTTAACCTCAAAGGCTTCGGATGCTTTAAGCTCTTTTTTATTTGTAGTCAAACTAAATATAAAAGACCCCACAGCCCCAGTAAAACTATCTGGCTTGCCTTCTTCAGGAAGAGGCTTTACATTAATAGTCCTATTGCCTGCCGAAACCCTTCTATTAACGGTACTCATAAAAGAACGACCAAATACATCACGCCTATTAGAGGGAACTTCAACAGTAACGTCAAGAGATAAGGGCTCAATGTTTAATTTCCCTGTTTTTTGCGGATATAAAACTGTTTTTCTTAGAACGACATAAAGATAGTCTTCACCATTATAGGTTCCTTGCTGTGCCCCTAAACCGTTAACATCAATGTTTTGACTCCAGAAATCGCTATACCTTGGTTTGTCTATCTCTCGGGAGTTTCTAACCCCAATTCCTTGAGCCACATACAGTTTATACACAATGGTTATAGCTTCATTTAAATACGGATTTGAATTTGAAACTTCTGCAACAAGATGAATTTTTTCTGAAGCAATGTAGTTGGGGTCATTCGGGTCTTTTGGCTTATCTATTGCCGCACTCACCGTTATTTTTACGGGGAGCGTTTTATAGACCTCTCCTTCAATTTCAATACTTGCTTGCCCCACAGTAAACACACCTCTTTTTTTTGGTGCTAAAAAATAACTATAGGTTTTGGAAAACGATCTTACACCATTAACCCAAGAATTGTTAATAGACTGGCTGGGCCCACCAACAACAGTGAAGTTTTCAAAGTTAGGCGGTTCAAAGTCGTCACCGTCTTTATTCATCGTAAAATCAACACGAAGACGCTCATTGATTCCAAGTTTTCGTTTACTAACTTTTGCATCAAAGGAGACCTGAGCAGAGATCAACCCAGAAATAAAAAACATAAATATAAGAGCCTTTCCTTTCATTTTTACCAGTCCTTTTCTGTTTGAATTTTAATGCCTTTTGTTTTGGATGCATTCATTTTTTCTTGCACCTTTTTTTCTTCATTATTCATTGCTTCAAGTAGGTTTTTTACTTGCTGTGGAGACATTTTTCCAGGCTGAGGTTTAGGCTTCCCCTTGTCCTTATTTGGGTCATTGTTTTTTTGGTCTCCCTTATCGTCTTTCGGTTTTCCATCCTCGTTTTCGTTATCTCCTTCTTTATTTTTATCTTCGTTTTCGTTTCCTTCTTCTTTGTTTTTATCTTCGTTGTCTTTATTTTCGTCACTATTTTCTTTGTCGTCTTTATTTTCGTCCTTGTCTTTTTCTTTGTCCTCATCATCTCCTTCGCCATCTCCCTCACCTTGTTGTTTTGCACAGTCTTGAGCAAGGGCTAAATTATAACGACTTTCATCGTCAGAGGGGTTGTTTCTTAAAGCATTTTTATAGGCCTCAACCGCCTCTTTACATTGTTTTTGTTGCATTAGGGTGTTTCCAATGTTATGATATGCTTTGTGTTTTTCTAATTTAGAATCACTATTATTAATGGCCTCAATGTGGCGTAACATTGCTTCATCATAAAGTTCGGAGTTATAATATGCGTTTCCTAGGTTATAGGAACCAGCGGCATTATTTTGCTTTGTAGAAACCCCTAATCTGTACTTTTTTTCAGCCTCTACAAAGTTTTCATTAACAAGAGAATTACCCTCAAAGATATAGTTGTTGGATTGAGACAGTTGAACTTCATCATTTTGAGTGTTTCCCAACATGTAGCTAAATAAAAATAAAACGACCGCACACCAACTAAGCCCAGATGATTGTTTATCTCCAGTCTTACAAACAATTTTTGTATTTGTTATTACACTCATAGGTTTTCGTTAAACAGGTTAAGGCGCTTTAGCCAAGCGGTCTTTCTTTCTAAAAACAAAATATCTAAGACTAAGAAAAATAGCCCAATTCCTAAAAACCACTGAAATTGGTCTTTATATTCCGCAAATTCTTTTGCTTCAAACTCTTTTTTATCCATTGCGTTTAAGATGTCTCTAATTTGCTCCACGACAGCAGCGGTCTGGTTTCCGTTAATGTAGTCACCATTGGCTTCATTAGCGATTAGCCTCAAAGTTTCTTCATTTAATCTAGTAATGACCGTCTCATCATTTTGGTCTTTTTTATAACTCATGACCACCCCATTTCTTTTTAACGGGATAGGCCCGCCTTTTTCACTTCCAACCCCAATGGTGTAAATTTTTATCCCTTCCTCGGAAGCTGCTTCTGCAACTTCTACACTTAAGTCATTGTGGTCTTCACCATCAGAAATTATAATTAACACCCGATTTGTTTGTTCATCATCATCATAATAATTCCGGGACAACTGAATCGCCTCATTTATTGCTGTTCCTTGTGAAGACAGCATGTCGGTGTTCATGCTTTGTAAGAACATTTTTGCCGACGCGTAGTCAGTCGTAATTGGGAGCTGTGGAAACGCCTTGCCTGCATAGGCAATAATACCAACTCGGTCGCTTGCTAAGTTGTTTATTATTTGAGTAACCAGCTGTTTTGACTTTTCTAATCTGTTTGGCGCTACATCCTCAGCGAGCATACTTTTGGAGACATCTATCGCAAAGACAATGTCAACCCCTTCTCTTTTTATCGTTTCAAGTCTTGTGCCAATTTTTGGGTTTACCAATCCAATTATTAAAAAGCCAATTGCCAAGCAGAGGACTACAAATTTTAGAGTTGACTTGAAAAAGGACAAGTCAGGGCTTAATCTTTTTAGAACCACGGAGTTTCCAAAAGCCTTTTGAATTCTTTTTTTCCAGAAATAAGTCCATAAATAGATAATCAACATCATTGGTATGATGATGAATGCCCAAAGCCATATTTTCTCTTCTAATTGATACATTTAAATAAAACTTCTAAACAAGGTGAATCTTAATAAGAACTCAAACAGCAATAACCCTAAAGCAAGCAAGACTAGTGGCCTAAACTTTTCTTCATAATTATAAAATTTAAATTCCTCTACTTCTGTTTTTTCAAGGGCATCAATTTCTTTATAGATTTCCTTTAACTTGCGATTATTGGTTGCTCTAAAATACTTTCCACCCGTAACTTCGGCAATCTCTTTTAATAATTCTTCATCGATTTCTACCTGAACCCTTGCATATTGAAAGACCCCGTTGCTTAGTGCTACGGGAGACAAAGCCATTCCGTTGGTGCCAAGTCCAATAGTATATGTTTTGATCCCATATTCTAAAGCAAGTTCACTAGCAGTTTGAGGATCGATAAACCCAGCATTATTTACCCCATCAGTTAATAGAATAATAATTTTACTTTTTGCTCGGCTATCCTTTATCCTATTTACGGCAGTTGCAAGACCCATGCCTATGGCGGTCCCCCCCGTTATAATCGTGTTATATTTTATATTTTTTAGTGACTGTAAAACAATGCTTTTATCGCTTGTAATAGGGGTTTTTGTATAACTTTCTCCTGCGTATTCCACCAATCCAATTCGATCGTTAGGACGCCCTTTAATAAAGTCCGCCGCTACATTTTTTAAGGCCTCAAGTCGGTTTGGTTTTAAGTCTTTTGCAAGCATACTAGCAGACACATCAATCGCCATAACAATATCGACTCCTCGAGTTGTTTTTGTTTTCGATGAGACCTCAACTGTTTGAGGGCGCGCTAGGGCGCATATAATAAGAATTACAGCTAGCAATCTTAGCCCAAACAATAGGTGCTTAAGGGTAGTCCATGCGGAAGTTTTTTTAAACCCCTGTACGCTTGAAAGGCTTAGCTGAGCTGTTTGCTTTCTGTTTTTTAAGACATACCAAAACACCAAAAGCGGAACGACTATGAGTAGCCATAAAAATTCTTTTTGAGTAAAATCAATTCCTTTAAACATTACTTTTTTTCTTCCGTTAGTGAGATAAGCTCAATTGAATTTATAATGCGTTCCATAATTTGGTCCGCATATACATCTCCTTTTTTCCAAATTAAAACAACCTGTTGTAACAAATTAGGAGTCGAAAACCCTACCACAACGTATTCTCCTTTGGTAAGGGAGTTGTCTATAATAAATTCTGCAACGCCAAAAGTCTTAACTCCCTCCTGACCATTGGGCGTTATAAATTGTTCGTTTCTTGAAATAATATTTTTAGCGCCTTCTTTTTCAAAGTTATCTAACACCCCTTCAGCTGCTTTTAATACATCAATAGCTTTTTCTTCTTCTTTGCCACCTTCACTTGGTTCTGAAGCATATTTGGAGCTTGTTATGACGACATCTATTGGGGTTTCTGAACCAGCGTAAGCAAAGGAGCTAATTTGAACCTTTCCCTTCATATCTTCAGGAAGCTCAATAAGCTGCCGTTCTAAAACTTCAGGAGTTGAAATAGTAATTCCCGGTGCACCATATTCACTTGTAACCCAGGCAGTTTTTTCTAATAAAAGTTTACTTGGATTTCTAAGAACAGTGTCTTTTACATCTGTAAACCCAGACCGGATAATTAGAACTGCAATCACAAGAAGTAAAACCCCCATTAAAAGAGTTATAATTTTGTTTCGTTTGTTTCGTTTTTGCTTGCGTTCAATCTTTTCACGGTATTGTAAATCTTGTAACAACTCTTCCTCGGTAGGCTCGGGCAACCCTTCTTTAACATGTTCTATTTCAAGCCCTATGGTACCTTTGTCTAGCTTTGCTAATTCAAAATCAGGTTTAGATTTAGCAAATTTGACTAAGTCGGCGCGTTTTAATATTGTTTCAATATTTCGAATCGTATTTGCACTCAGAGTAATTTGATTCGCAGCTTGGAGTGTTTTTAATCGAAACACAAGCTCATCAGTTGTGCTTTCAAGCGACTGATCATATACTTTTTCATCTAAGTATTGTCTTAGGATTAAAGTTAAGTCTGAGTAAAACGTTTTGATTTCTTTGTTTTCAAAATAACGCTCCTCATCAAGCTTTTCTAGAGCTAGTTTAGCTCGTTCATAAGGGGGAAGTGCTGCAATTTTTTCTGCTTCTGTTAACGGTTTTTTACGCCAAATAAACCAATATAATAGGCCGCCGATAATCAATAAAATCAGCACAAAAAAGGCCACACCAGACCATAGTCCCGAGCGCGTTTTCTTCACGACCGTAATTGGTTTTATGTTAAATAGTTTTTGCTTGGTAGTGTCTACAGTAACGGCATTCACTTGAACTTTAAGAGAATCGGTATAGTAAACGGCATCTCCAATAATAATTTTTTGTTTAGGAATGGTATAAGCTCCAGAATCGAACTGGGTGAGTCCGTAGGTTTTGGTAAGTTTATAATACCGTCCCTTTTTTGTGCTATCTACGGGATAGCTGTTAATAAGCTCAAGAGGCCGAAATGTTTGTTCTTCAGAAAAAACCACTAATGATGTAGAGTCAACATCTACCTGTATTTTGTAGCGTAACTCTTCGCCAATTTTTATGGCAGTTGAGTCTATGCTTGAAGTGACCTGGCTATTGGCTGCTAGAGAAAACAGCATACAAACTGCTGCCCAAAGTAAACTTTGAATTGAAAATGTTTTTATGTTTGCTTCTAGTCTCATTTAACAGCTAGCCTCGTTGTTTAAAATACCCTAATAATTTTTTTACATAGCTTTCGCCCACCATACAATCCAGTGCCCCAGCACCCGATTTTTTAAAGCTATCAGAGAAATACTGAACGCTATTTTTGTAATTATCCTCATAGCTCTTGCGAACAGATTTGGAAGATGTATTCACTAAAAATGAGCTGCCAGTTTCTTGATCTTTTACCTGGACCATCCCCAGATTTGGAATTTCAGCCTCGTATTTATCATAAACCCGTATCCCTGTAATGTCATGTTTTCCAGAGGCGATTTTTAAATTATGCTGATAGTCGTCAGCCATGAAGTCAGAGAGAAGGAATACGATTGCTTTCTTTTTCATAACATTAGACAAAAACTTCAGCCCTTCGGCAATATTCGTTTTTTTGCTTTTTGGCTCAAACTCAATTAATTCTCTAATGATCCTCAATACATGGGAGCGGCCTTTTTTTGGAGGGATGTACAATTCAATCGTGTCGGAAAACAAAATGAGTCCAATTTTATCATTATTTTGTGTGGCTGAAAAAGCAAGTGTGGCCGCAATTTCAGTTACAATTTCATTTTTAAATTGCGATTCTGTTCCAAACAATTTGGACCCCGAAACATCAACCATTAACATAAGTGTTAATTCGCGCTCTTCCTCAAAAACCTTTATATGCGGTTCATTACATCGCGCTGTAACATTCCAGTCAATATTTCTTACATCGTCGCCATATTGATATTGCCTCACTTCAGAAAAAGTCATTCCACGCCCCTTAAAGGTTGAGTGGTACTCACCTCCAAACACATGGTCGGACAACCGGCGTGTTTTGATCTCTATTTTTCTAACCTTTTTTAGTAATTCCTTAGTGTCCATATGATACGTATGCTGTTAATGAGAGGGTTTTTTGTGTTTAACCCACATAATAAAATGACACCCAATTAAGGGACCTCAATAACATTGACAATTTTACTAATAATATCTTCTGAGGTAACATTCTCCGCTTCCGCTTCATAAGTAATTCCAATACGATGACGCAGAACGTCGTATACAACAGCACGGACATCTTCTGGGATTACGTAACCACGACGCCTTATAAACGCATAGCACTTTGCGGCAGTCGCTAGGTTAATACTACCCCTTGGAGACGCGCCAAAAGAAATTAAAGGCTTTAGTTCGGGCAAACGATATTTTTCTGGGTATCGCGTAGCAAACACAATATCTAAAATATATTTTTCAATTTTTTCATCCATATAAACCTCTCTAACCGCAGCCTGTGCGCTTAAGATTTGCTTAACGGATACAACGGCGTTTATCTTTTCAAAGGCCCCTTTAAGATTGGCGCGAACAATGAGCTGCTCATCTTCTAGTTTTGGGTAGTCGATGATTGTTTTTAACATAAAACGATCGACTTGCGCTTCTGGAAGCGGGTAAGTTCCTTCTTGCTCTACTGGGTTTTGAGTTGCCATAACTAAAAATGGCTTGTCTAAAATAAAAGTTTCGTCTCCAATGGTAACTTGTTTTTCTTGCATCGCCTCTAAAAGAGCAGATTGTACCTTAGCAGGGGCACGATTAATTTCATCAGCCAACACAAAGTTTGCAAAAATAGGCCCTTTTTTTATCGTAAAATCATTAGCTTTTATGTTATAAATCATGGTTCCTAC
>Ga0209632_10000093_pt1 | contig 88546 bp, 80 predicted proteins | sample COG_10_FD_184754 | JGI IMG/M metagenome (GOLD analysis project Ga0209632, IMG submission 184754) | Pelagic Microbial community sample from North Sea - COGITO 998_met_10 (SPAdes) (version 2) | ecosystem: Environmental > Aquatic > Marine > Neritic zone/Coastal water | place: Helgoland, sampling...
ACATTTCATATTTAAAATTTAATCGAACTACATTGATCAAGTTTAATTTCTTCAAGTAAATCATCAAACCCTATACATCTCCCTTTAATTACTATCGAATCATGGATCGAAAAACCACTTATAGGACTATCAAACTTACAAGAAATTTTATTGTTAATTGTTAAATTATCAGAGCTCAACGACGTAATGACTCCTGTAACCACAATTGTTTGATCTAAATATTTTACTTCTGCAAGCGTTAAGTTGTCCATAAACTCCTTAAAAACAAGTGTAGCCTCAGCACTATACAAAGGTTTTTCCTTTTCGATTGACCTGTGTTCAGGAAATACATAATTATATATTATCAAAAAGCCTGCCAGTACCATTATAAATAAAACAATTTTTTTTTTCATGAGTAATTTAAATTTTAAAATATAGTAAAAACAGATTTTAGTGAAAGTTATAAAAAAAAGAATTAAATTTGAATATACCAATTATTCGTGTAAAATGAAGACCAATCTTTTTTTTTTAATAACTACTTTGTGTATGGCAACTTTCTCTTGTACTAACACAAGTGAAAAAGACTTAATTGAACAAATTGATCTTACTGAACCAATCTCCTATTCAAAACACATAAAGCCTGTATTTGATTCCAATTGTATTTCTTGCCACTCTAGTCCTGCCATTAACGGATCAGGGGTGTCATTAACTACCTATAGCAATGTTAAAAGTTCAATTGAAAATACGAATCTTATTGATAGAATTAGCTGGCAACCAGGACAAGCCGGGTTTATGCCACTTGCCGGGTCAAGATTACCTCAGAACTTAATTGACTTAATTATACAATGGCAGTCAGAAGGGTTTGTTGAATAACTAAAAATAATTATATGAAAAGGGTCTATTTATTGTTTACGTTCATTTCATTTCTTGGGTTTGCCCAAGAGAAATACCTTACAAAAACAGGGCTGCTTAGCTTTGAAGCCAGTGTCGCTTCGTTTGAAGAAATAAAAGCAACCAATACAAATGTGACGTCTATTTTTAATGCTTCAAACGGGCAATTTGCAGCCCTTGCCTTGGTCAAAGGGTTTCGTTTTAAAAATGCCCTCATGGAAGAGCATTTTAATGAAAGCTATGCAGAATCTGACAGCTACCCTAAAGCCATATTTAAGGGCACACTTAAGGGATATACTGAAAATAACACTCTTAACTCTTATCGCATTGAAGGAACGCTTAATTTTCATGGCGTTACAAAAACACTAGAAAACGTTAATGTTGATGTTAAAGCTTCTAAAAATTCTCTGAATTTTAAAGGGGTTTTTAAATTAACTCCGAAAGATTTTGATGTAGAAATACCAAAAATTGTGAGTTCAAAAATAGCCGAGACCGTAGCGGTTCTTTTTGAATTTGATATGAAAATAAAAAGCGACTAAAAGCCCGCTTTACATTTACTTTCTCAACTCTATTTTTCTAACTGAACTAGAGTTTAAATAATAATAAACTAAAAAGTGTTATTCTGATACTGTGATACTCCCAAACATAGAATCGGGATGAGGATCGCACACATATTCAGTGGAGCCAATCTCCGTAAATTCATACATAAACTGATATCCTGAACTGCTGTGGTATCCAGAATCAAAGGATTCAACTCCTGAAGTGGATCTTAAATTATGAGTGCCACTTCCCCAAGTCCACCTAACGGTATCCCCTACTTTTATATTTAATTGTTGGTTAGCACTAATACTAGAGTTTTGCCAAACCAAGTCATACAATGTGATGCCTTCCTGTTCAGTTGTAGAAGGCGTTAGATCTGAAATACTATCATTTTTACAACTCGAAATTAATAGGACTCCAAAAAATACAATAGTCAGCTTTATAAGGGGTTTGTTAAACATACTATTTACTTAAATACATTTTACGTCTGGAATATAAATCATAAAATTCATCATCCTTAAGGCTGTCTATAAATAAAATGCTTTCACCTGTACTCTTCATTTCAGGTCCAAGTTGTTTATTTACATTTGGAAACTTGTTAAAAGAAAATACCGGTTGTTTGATCGCATAACCCTCTAGCTGTGGATTAAAGTCAAAGTCAGTAACTTTCTTTTCACCTAACATTACTTTAGTCGCATAATTCACATAAGGTTCGCCATAGGCTTTAGCGATGAAAGGAACGGTTCTGGAAGCTCTTGGGTTTGCTTCAATGATGTATACCATATCCTCTTTTACGGCAAACTGTATGTTTATAAGGCCGACTGTGTTAAGAGCTAATGCAATTTTCTTCGTATGGTCTTTAATTTGCTGCATGACTAAATTACCAAGGTTAAATGGTGGTAAGGTCGCATTACTATCACCAGAGTGAATTCCACAAGGTTCAATATGCTCCATGATTCCAATGATATAAACGTTTTCACCATCACATATAGCATCGGCTTCTGCTTCTATAGCCCCATCAAGATAATGATCTAGAAGGAGTTGATTACCAGGCATTCTACTTTGTAGTTCAACAACGTGTTTTTCTAACTCTTCTTTATTAATCACGATTTTCATTCCCTGACCTCCAAGTACATAAGATGGACGTACTAAAATTGGAAAATCTAAGACATCTGCAATCGCAGCCGCTTCATCGGCTGTAGTAGCGATGTCAAATTCTGGATACGGAATATTGTTATCTTTAAGGAGGTTAGAAAATAAGCCTCTATCTTCTGCCAAATCTAAAGATTCAAAACTAGTACCTAATATTTTTACGCCATATTTAGTTAGCTTTTCAGCTAGCTTTAAAGCCGTTTGACCTCCAAGTTGCACAATAACGCCTTCCGGCTTTTCGTGCTTTATAATGTCATAAATATGTTCCCAAAATACAGGCTCAAAATATAACTTATCCGCGGTATCAAAGTCCGTTGATACGGTCTCAGGATTACAGTTAATCATTATGGTTTCATAACCACACTCGGCAGCAGCCAATACCCCGTGTACACAACAGTAATCAAATTCAATTCCTTGACCAATTCTATTGGGACCAGACCCTAATACAATGACTTTTTTCTTATCCGTAACAACACTTTCATTATCAGAAAAACGGCGGCCATCAGCTGTTTCCATATCACTTTCAAACGTTGAATAGTAATACGGCGTTTTTGCTTCAAATTCAGCGGCACAGGTGTCAACCAACTTGTAAACTCTATTGACCCCTAATTCTTCACGTTTTTTATAAACTTGACTTTCTAAGCATCCTAGCATGTGTGCTATCTGTCGGTCACCATATCCTTTTTGCTTTGCTTCAAGCAATAACGGTTTTTCTATTGTATCTATTTTAAACGTAGAAATCTCATTTTTTAATAAATGTAATTCTTCGTATTGTTTCAAAAACCACATGTCAATTTTAGTGATTTCATGTATACGACTCAATGGAATCCCCATTTGAATGGCATCATAAATTATAAACACACGATCCCAAGAAGCATGGGTCAGTTTTTCAATAATCTGATTGTAATCTTTATTTTCTTTTCCGTCAGCACCCAAGCCATTACGCTTAATTTCTAAGGATTGGGTTGCTTTGTGAAGCGCTTCTTGAAACGAACGTCCAATACCCATCACTTCCCCAACAGATTTCATCTGCAATCCTAAAGTTCGGTCAGACCCTTCAAATTTATCAAAGTTCCAGCGTGGTATTTTAACAATGACATAATCTAAGGTCGGCTCAAATAAAGCGGAGGTAGATTTAGTAATTTGATTATTTAATTCGTCTAAGTGATACCCTAAGGCTAGCTTAGCCGCAATTTTAGCAATTGGATATCCAGTAGCCTTACTTGCTAATGCTGAAGATCTAGAAACTCGTGGATTAATTTCAATTGCAATGATATCCTCTTTTTCATCTGGAGATACTGCAAATTGAACATTACAACCTCCTGCAAAATCACCAATACTACGCATCATATGAATGGCCATATCACGCATTCTTTGATAGGTACGATCACTAAGTGTCATGGCAGGAGCAACTGTGATAGAGTCCCCTGTATGGATTCCCATAGGATCCATATTTTCAATAGAACAAATAATAACAACGTTATTATTTGAATCTCTTAGCAATTCTAATTCATATTCCTTCCAACCTAATAAAGCCTTATCAATCATCACTTCATGGATTGGAGAAATTTCAAGTCCACGTGTTAACAGCTCATCAAAATCTTCTTCCTTATGTACAATCGCAGCACCATCACCCCCTAAAGTAAAAGAAGCTCTAATGACTAATGGAAATCCAAATTCTTGAGCAATTTCTTTTCCTTTCAAAAAAGACGTTGCCGTCGCTTGTGGAGCCATTGGAATTCCAATCTTAAGCATTAATTCACGAAACTTCTCTCTATCTTCAGTGATGTTTATCGCATCTATATCTACTCCAATAATATCAACATCAAAGTCAGTCCATATGCCTTTTTCATCTGCCTCAATACAGAGATTTAGGGCCGTTTGACCTCCCATTGTAGGTAGTACTGCATCAATTTGTGGGTGTTCTTTTAAGATCTTTATAATAGACTTGGTCGTCAAAGGCAACAGGTAAACATGGTCGGCCATTGCTGGATCCGTCATAATAGTTGCAGGATTAGAATTGATTAAGATAGTTTCGATTCCGTCTTCCCTTAATGAGCGAAGTGCTTGCGTTCCAGAATAATCAAATTCACAAGCTTGCCCTATGACGATGGGTCCTGAGCCTATAATTAAAATTGATTTTAGATCTTTACTTTTTGGCATTTTTTAATGTAATTGATTGAATTATAATTAGTTTCAAAATTAGTTAACGTTTGGATATAAAAAAAGGCATTGCTACAAGCAATACCTTTAAAATGTTAACAATTGTTAATCATTATTTTTTGTGACGAAGTTCTGAAGAAACACTAATTTTCTTTCTTCCTTTTGCACGTCTTCTAGCTAGAACTTTTCTTCCATTGGCAGAAGCCATTCTTTCTCTAAAACCATGTTTGTTTTTTCTTTTTCTTTTCGATGGTTGAAACGTTCTTTTCATTTTAGTATATTTTTAAAACTTTACGAGTATTGTTATCTTTGAAATAGGCGCTTTATTATCTTACTTAAAACGCTGGGCAAATATACAAAGAGTTTTTACTTTGACAAACCTAATTTTAAAATAATTTTGATTTGTTTTTACTACCTTTGTACTCGCTAAATAAAACAATAGATATGTTCAACAAAAATATAAAACTAGTTCTAGCTACTGCAATACTTGCTTATGCTATTTATCAAATCACAGAAACTTACGTCGGTAATGGCATAATGCTCATATTCTTAGCGCTCATTTTTGTATTCCTGTATTTTAAAAATGAAGTTATTTTATTAGCCTTTCTAAAACTAAGAAAACAAGATTTCCCAGGAACAGATCGTTTATTAAACAGAATTAAAAATCCGAAATCGGCGCTGACTAAAAAACAACAAGGGTATTATAATTTCCTTAAAGGGATTATGGTGTCTCAAACTAACATGAATGCTGCCGAAAAATACTTCAAGGACGCTATTAGTCTAGGTCTTTCAATGGATCATGATTTAGCAATGGCAAAACTAAATCTTGCAGGGATTGCATTTACTAAACGACGAAAGCAAGAAGCTCAAAAATTACTTCAAGAAGCTCAAAAACTTGATAAAAGAGATATGTTGTCTGAACAAATTAAAATGATGAAGCAACAAATGAAGAAAGCATCTATGCCAAACCAGCACTTCGGAGGCGGACAGCAACGTGGAGGTAAAAGACGCTAATTTAGATCCCTGTAATACCCTTTTTTAGGGATCTCAAGTGAATACACTTTTCTTGATTTGTTATTTAAAAATGTTTCTCTCAACCACGGATTATGAATTTTAAGTTGCTTATAATTTAATCCGAAATTTGCTGCAAATTTCACGAAATCAGTAACAGCCGTATCTACTTTAACTTTGTAAGTTGGTACAGCAGCGTATAGATCGTGGTCAGAAAAGTTAAACCCATATTTTTTTGGGTGAGTCATAATTTCTTTCAAGGCTACAATCCGAAACATATAACGACCTGTTTCCTCTCCCAAGAGTAAATCATAATAGCTGGAAACCCCTTGTCTATTTAGTTGTTTAGATACACCACTCATTCCCGCATTATAAGAGGCAGCTGCTAAAGTCCAATTACCAAATTTGGCTTTAGCCTTTAACAGGTATTTACAGGCAAATATAGTCGCAAGTTCTAAATTATTACGCTCATCAACATTTGAATTAATTTCTAATCCATACTCTTTGCCAGTGCGGTTCATAATTTGCCAAAAACCTTTCGCTCCTGCAGGAGATGTTACATTTTGCAATCCGCTTTCAATAACCGCTAGGTATTTAAAGTCGTTTGGAACACCATACGATTCTAAGATAGGTTCAATGATTGGAAAGTAGCGCTGTGAACGCTTAAACATTAACAACCCATTTGACTGCCAATAGGTATTAACTAAGAGCTCACGATCTATGCGCTCACGAATATCTGGAATTTGAATTGGCATAAATTCTCCAGAAAAATCTAACTCAGATGGGATCTCAATCGCATAAATATTATAGCCGTTTTCAGGGCTAGATATTTGACTATTAGGATTTGGCTTACTTGAAAAAGCCAGTAAAACAAAACCAGATAATATTAGAACAAAAAGAGACAAAAAAATAGTTTTAAAATGTTGCATGATCAGAAATTATTTAAAAACAAACTATAGAAAAATAGCTTGAATATTAGTTATTTATTAATTTGGGTAAGTTTTCATTTAGCCATTTATATTTATTTAAAATCATTACATGTGTGCCTCCTTTAACAACAATACAATCTTTGATTTTTTCAATTGGAAAAATGGTATCTAAGTCGCCATGAATGTGAATTAAATTAGGGTCGTAAGTTATTTGATCCCACAATACTACTTGCTTTATAGCCCAATCTAAATAGCGTTTATCTGTAATCGATAAATAGAGTTTATATAAATCTAATCGTTTCACAATAGTTTTAGTAAACGCAAATTTAGACAGTAAATCAATGTTTTGAGCAAACAGACTTGTAGGGACTAATTTGTAGGCCTTTGTTTTTCCTGCCAATTGAAGGTGGAGTGGTAATTCATCACGAGTTTTAACACTTGACACAATAATAATTTTCTTGAATTGACGAACTAAATTCATTTCTTGTGCAATGATACCTCCAAAAGAAACACCGATCAAAACAGCATTTTCGTGCTTGACTTTATCACAAAAACGCAAGGCATAGTCTACTATAGACTCGTTATCATAGGGGATCATCCATTCTAAGTAAAAGGTTTCAAAAGTATCTGGATCGAGTTTGATATTCTTAAAAATACTCGGATTTGCTGCTAAACCTGGTAAAAAATAAACGGGAATCTTTGTGTTTTTTAAAGGCACTAAACTATTAATTAATTAATTAGATATATTTTTCGTAAATTTGCAATCAAGAGTAATCTTAATACTACCAAAAATTTTTATTATGGTTGACGCTTCTAATTTAATAGACAATGCTTTTTTACGCCAGTACGAGCTTAAAGTTGGTGCTGAGCTTGCAACTCTTGAGTATTCTCAACAAGAACGAAAAATTTTCTTAACAAAACTAAATATTCCTGAAGTTTTAATGTCTGAAGCCTTTTTAGAAAACTTCTTGAAAATAGTTTTAGAGAATATTATTGAAAAGGACATAAGTGTTGTTCCTACAAGTCCACCCGTTGCCAAATTTATTCGTCGAAATCGTCGCTACAGAAAAATGCTTCCTGTAGGAATTCGTATCTAAGTTTAGATTTATTAAGTTTCAAATTCAACCCTTACAACTCCGTCTGAATCAATTTCTTTAAGACTTACCTTGTGAAGTGTGTTTACTAAGCTTGGATTCCATGGAGACTTTACTTTGATGTAATTTTCTGTAAACCCATGAATATACCCCTGTTTGTTTTCTCCTTCAAACAAAACGGTATGTTCAGTAGTGATTTGAGACTCATAAAAAGCACGGCGTTTTTTGGCCGAAAGACCTCTTAACATTTTACTTCTTTTGGAGCGAACGGATTTAGAAACTTCATCAGGAAGCGTGGCAGCATGTGTATTTGGGCGTTCAGAATATGAAAAAACGTGTAAATAAGAAATATCCAAATCGTTTAAAAAATTATACGTTTCTAAAAATATTTCGTCAGTTTCGCCAGGAAACCCTACGATTACATCAACTCCGATACAGGCGTCAGGTAAAACTCTTTTTATATGTTCTACTCTATCAACATACAGCTCTTTCTTATAGCGTCTACGCATCGCCTTAAGCATGACATTACTCCCACTTTGAAGAGGAATATGAAAATGAGGCACAAAAGAATTACTGTTGGCTACAAAATCAATAGTTTCGTCTTTTAATAAATTTGGCTCTATGGAAGAAATTCGTAGTCTGTGAATGCCAGAAATTGTATCTAAAGCCTGAACTAGCTCAAAAAACGTATGCTCATGTTTTTTGTTACCGTTTTCTCCTTTTCCATAATCACCAATATTTACCCCAGTTAGTACAATTTCCTTAATACCCTGATCTGCGATCTTTTTAGCATTGTCTAATACATTTTGAAGTGTATCAGATCTAGAAATTCCACGTGCTAGAGGAATAGTACAATAAGTACACTTGTAATCACATCCATCTTGAACTTTCAAAAAAGCACGAGTACGATCTCCAATTGAATAACTACTAACATAAAAGTCAGCATCCGCAATTTCACAAGAATGAATGGCAGCGGTATCATTTTTGGTCAATTGGTTTAAATAATCTGTGATTTTAAACTTTTCTGTAGCTCCCAAAACTAAATCAACTCCATTCACAGCCGCCAACTCTTCTGGTTGCAGCTGAGCGTAACAACCTACGGCCACTATAAAAGCAGCTTCATTAATTCGTTGTGCTTGCTTAACAATTGTTTTAAATCGTTTATCTGCATTCTCAGTAACTGAGCAGGTATTAATCACATAAATATTTGCAAACTCAGAAAACTCAACACGATCAAAACCCTCATCTTGAATATTTCTTGCAATCGTTGCCGTTTCCGAAAAATTAAGTTTACACCCTAAAGTATAAAAAGCGACTTTTTTTCTATCAATCATTCTTGTACTTTTACCAAGTGGACAAATTTACAACTATCATCTATAATGACAAAGCAAGCCTATAAATACTTACTAGTTTACATCGCTAGCATTCTTGTTTTATGCAACTTGACATTAAGCTGTACCACAACGGCTAATGACTCTCGTTCTGAACAGGTGTTTAGATACAATGAACACAAAAATATCAGCTCGCTAGACCCTGCATTTTCCAAAGATAATGCAGATATATGGGCGGTTAACCAACTATTTAACGGCTTGGTACAAATGGATTCAACAATGGCTATTTCTCCTGCTATAGCAAGTTCCTGGAACATCTCTAGTGATGGGATGGTATACACGTTTACATTAAGAGAAGGCGTTTACTTTCATCCCCACAAATTATTTGGAAAAAGCAATACTCGAACTGTAAACGCCAGTGATTTCGTGTATAGTTTTGATCGATTAAAATCGCCTCAATTAGCCTCTCCAGGAAGCTGGGTACTAAAAAATGTGAAGTCGTACAAAGCAATTAATGGCAACCTGTTTCAGATGACATTAAAAAAACCATTTCCTGCATTTCTAGGCCTACTGACCATGAAGTACTGTAGCGTGGTTCCAAAAGAAATTACATCTCATTATGGAGCTGATTTTAGGTCAAACCCCATTGGAACTGGGCCTTATAAATTTAAGCGTTGGGAGGAAAATATTAAATTAATTTTTAGGAAAAATAATCGCTATTTTGAATTCAATTCTAAAGGGCAACGCCTCCCCTTCTTGGAAGCCATATCCATTACATTTTTAGCAGACAAACAAAGTGAGTTTCTCCAATTTATACAAGGTAACATCGATTTTATTTCGGGTTTAGATGCATCCTATAAGGATGAGATCTTAAGTGCAAATGGAAACCTCAAAGCTAGCTATACTGCATCTGTTAAAATGCTACGAGCGCCCTATCTTAATACAGAATACTTAGGGTTTTATATGGATTCGGCCGTTCCGGAATACCAGAGTCAATTAATTCGACAAGCCTTAAATTATGGTTTTGATCGCACCAAAATGATGATGTATTTAAGGAATGGGATTGGGAGTCCCGCACTCGGTGGGTTTATTCCAAAAGGACTCCCTGGACATCAAGAAAAAATTGGCTATAGCTACCAACCTGAAAAAGCAAAACAGCTACTTGAAACCTATCGTATCAAATCTGGAAACCAACAACCATCCATCACAATAACTACTACTTCTAACTATTTGAGTTTTTGCGAGTTTATTCAACGTGAACTACAAAAAATTGGTTTAAAAGTTAGCATTGAAGTCATGCCTCCATCTTCATTAAAATCTGCAAAATCAAATGGAAAATTAGATTTATTTAGAGCGAGTTGGGTTGCTGACTATCCAGACGCACAAAACTACTTGTCATTATTTTATAGCAAAAATTTTGCTCCAAACGGCCCTAACTATACTCACTTTAAAAACACACAATTTGATTCGTGGTATGAAGAAGCTATGCAAGAAACAGATAATACAACACGTGTGGAACTGTATGAAAAAATGGATGCGTTAGTTGTAGAACAGGCACCAGTTGTGGCCTTGTTTTATGATGAAGTTGTCCGATTTACATTAGTAAATGTAAACGGATTAGGGATAAATCCTACAAACCTGTTAGAAGTGAAAAACGTTCGTAAAAACTAATCCTTTCTATAAACCGAAGTTTGCTCAAACACCTGTTCTAAAATAGCTATGTCTTGCGATGAAAACTCCAAGCCACGACGACTCATTACCTCACTGGCAACTTCGAAAGCTTTTGATGTTAAATAGGTAGAAAAACCGCTCGCACCACCCCAACTAAAACTTGGAATAAAATTTCGAGGAAACCCACTGCCAAATATATTAGCACTAACTCCTATTACGGTTCCGGTATTAAACATCGTATTAATACCACACTTGCTATGATCTCCCATCAAAAGGCCGCAGAACTGTAAACCAGTATTTGCAAAGTTTTCAGTCTCATAACTCCATAAACGAACTTCAGCGTAATTGTTTTTAAGGTTTGAATTATTTGTGTCTGCGCCTAAGTTACACCATTCTCCGACTACAGAGTTCCCTAGATACCCAGCATGAGCCTTATTGGAATTACCAAAAATCACAGAATTATTAACTTCACCCCCTACTTTAGAATAAGGTCCAATAGTAGTCGGTCCGTATATTGTAGCGCCCATTTTAAGGACTGATCCTTCACAAAGCGCAAAAGGCCCTCTGACCAAACTACCTTCCATGATCTCAGAGTTTTTTCCAATATAAATTGGACCGTGGTTCGCATTTAGTACACACAGTGGCAATTGAGCTCCTTCTTCAATAAATATTTGATCGGGATTAAATGCTTCCGTTCTTTCTGGGATTGGTGCAGAAGTTCTGCCAGCTGTAATCAACTCAAAATCAGCTGTAATTGCAGCAGCATTTTTAGAGAAAATATCCCAGGTTGTTTCAACTTTTAAAATAGAATCGTCACACTGTATGGTTTCAAAGGCATCAAAATCAACCTCTTGATCTTCTAGACTATAAAAAGCAACGATTGTATCTCCATCATAAATAGCTTGATTATTTGATAAATTTTTAATTTGGCTTACCAATGCACTAGATGGTAAATAAGATGAATTAATCATAATATTCTCTTCCATTTCTACCATAGGATACTTATCAGAAAGGTAATCTTCTGTAATTGTAGTGGTGGTGGCACCTAAAAATAACTCCCATTTTTCTCGAATAGTTAAAATTCCTATACGAATATCTGCTACGGGACGTGTGAAAGTAAATGGCAGTAATGCCTCTCTATTTGGACCGTCAAAAAGTATATAATTCATACAAAAGCTTTGTGTAAAAATAAGAAAAGCCTTTCAATAGTTGAAAGGCTTTTAAAATATAATTTGAAAGAAATATGTTTATTTCTTGAATTTAGCGTATTTAGTTTTGAACTTATCAATACGTCCAGCAGTATCTACTAATTTAGATTTACCAGTGTAGTAAGGGTGAGATGTTCTAGAGATTTCCATTTTTATTAATGGATACTCAACACCGTCTACTTCTAATGTTTCACTTGTATCTGCAGTAGATTTTGTTAAGAACACGTCCTCGTTAGACATATCTTTAAATGCTACTACTCTATAATTATCTGGGTGTATGTTTTTTTTCATCACTTAACTGTTTGATTCGATTTTTCGAGTTGCAAATTTATATATTTTTTATAAACCTACAACAGTTTATTAATATTATTTTTTTTCTTTTTAAATGTAACTTATATTTGTTGCCTGTGTCTAATAGATACAATCAAATTTAAATCATTTAAATTATGGAACAAACATCAAAAACAGCTGCCATTAACTATGGCGTTTACTTGGGAGCGATTACCTCACTAATCACTATTGTTGTATACGGAATAAATATTGACTTATTCATTTCAGCATGGCTGGGAATACTTCTTTTTATAATAGTGGTTGCATTTGGAGCTGTTTCTGCTCTAAATTCTAGAAAACTATTAGGAGGACTTATTAGCTTTAAGCAATCATTTTCTTCTTATTTTATTACAATAACAGTAGGAACACTGATCTCCTCAGTTGTAGGGGTTATTATTTTCACATATATTGATCCTGAAGCTGCAACTTACCTTAATGAACAAGTTTTAATCTTGACAAAAGAAACGATGGAGCGCATTGGATTACCTCAAGAAGCTATTATAGCAGCCATTGAGGAAGCCAGTAAAAAAGACAACTTTTCTTTGGGAGCTCAAACACAAGCGTTTGTATTTAGACTTGTCTTTTATGCTGTTATTGGGCTTATTGTAGGATTAATCGTTAAGAAAACTGAGTCAAAAGACGCTTAATTTCTTTACTTTTGAAGTTCAAAAGCAAGATGGATGGATATTTCAGTAGTTATACCGCTACTTAACGAACAAGATTCTATAGAAGAACTTCATGATTGGATTGTGTCTGTGATGCAATCCAATCAGTTGTCTTATGAAATTCTATTTATTGATGACGGCAGTACGGATAATTCCTGGGAGGTCATTCAAAAACTCTGCGCTAAAAACAGTACTGTAAGAGGGCTTAAATTTTCTAAAAATTTTGGTAAATCTCAAGCATTACATGCGGGGTTTGCTCGTACCAAGGGCAGTGTTGTTATTACAATGGACGCCGACTTGCAAGACAGCCCGGATGAAATACCTGAACTTTACAGGATGGTTACTGACCAAGGGCACGACATTGTATCAGGTTGGAAGAAAAAAAGATACGATTCCTTTTTTGGCAAAAACCTGCCTTCCAAGTTATTTAATTGGGCTGCAAGAAAAATATCTGGACTATCTCTGAATGACTTTAACTGTGGTTTAAAAGCCTACAGAAGCGAAGTCGTAAAAACCATTGAAGTATATGGAGAAATGCACCGATACATCCCTGTACTAGCTGTCAACGCTGGCTTTACAAATATTGTAGAAAAAGTAGTTATTCATCAAGCAAGAAAATATGGAAAAACAAAATTTGGTATGGAACGATTTGTAAATGGGTTTTTAGATTTAATAACAATATGGTTTATCTCAAAGTTTGGGCGACGTCCAATGCACTTTTTTGGGTTTTTAGGAATTATTATGTTTGTTATTGGACTTGGGTTTGCTTTTTATCTTGGAATTGATAAGCTATTTGTAAACCCTACTGGTCGCCTTATTGCAGAAAGAACGGAGTTTTTTATAGCCCTTACAACCATGGTCATAGGGTCTCAATTTTTTGTCGCTGGGTTTTTGGGTGAAATCATTCTTCAAAACCAAAAAAATAAAGAACGCTATTATATTACAAAAGAGACTAAGTAACCGCAACTACTTCTTAAAACTCAACCATATACTATGTGAGAATATGTAAATAATTTATATTTGCATTTTACTAAATTAATTAATGACATGCTCAGAACAGAATCCGAAATACAAAACACAATAAACACATGGTTGTCTTCATTTTTTGACGAAGAAACTAAAGCTAGAATTCAAGATCTAAAAGCTAACAATCCAGATGAACTTAAAGATAGTTTTTATAAAAACTTAGAGTTCGGAACAGGGGGCATGCGAGGCGTTATGGGAGTTGGCACCAACAGAATTAACAACTATACTCTAGGGAAAAACACACAAGGCCTTAGTAACTACTTGCATAAAACATACCCCAATCAAACTATCAAAACAGTGATTGCTTTTGACTGCAGACATCACAGTAAAGAATTTGCACAAATTGTAGCAGATGTGTTTTCGGCAAATAACATAGAAGTCTTTTTGTTTGAAGACTTAAGAGCAACTCCAGAGCTGTCATTTGCTTTAAAGCATTTAGGGTGTCAATGTGGTATTGTTTTAACGGCCTCTCACAATCCTCCAGAATACAACGGATATAAGGTATACTGGGAAGATGGCGGACAGCTTGTCCCTCCCTTTGACGGCGAAATTATTGATGTTATTAACGTATTAGAATACAGCGACATTAATTTCGCTGCCAATACGAATCTAATTCATACAATAGGGAAAGATGTTGATGATGTGTTTATAGATGCTTCCGTAAAAAGCGGAAGCCTTGAAGTTAATACTGCAAAAAACAGAGAAAATCTTTCAGTTGTATTTACAGCCCTACACGGAACTTCCATCACCGCTGTTCCTGAAACGCTCAAACGCGCAGGGTATACAAATGTTAACTTGGTAGAAGCACAATCAAAGCCGGATGGAGATTTTCCTACAGTAAAATCTCCCAATCCTGAAGAGCCAGAAGCTTTAAAAATGGCTTTAGATCTTGCAAATGAAGTACAAGCAGACATTGTAATTGGTACCGACCCTGACTGTGATCGGTTGGGAATTGCTGTTCGTAATTTTGACAATAAGATGGTACTGCTTAATGGCAATCAAACCATGATCATGATGACCAAATTTCTTTTGGATTTATGGAAACAAAAAGGCGCTCTAAATGGAAATCAATTTGTAGGATCAACAATTGTATCTACCCCAATGCTGTCTAAACTTACAGAAGCTTACGGCGTTGAGTGCAAAATAGGGTTAACTGGATTCAAATGGATTGCTAAAATGATTAAAGATTTTCCGACGCTTGATTTTATTGGAGGAGGCGAAGAAAGTTTTGGGTTTATGGTAGGCGATTTTGTAAGAGATAAAGATGCAGTGACAGCCACGCTATTGGCCTGTGAAATTGCAGCCTACACCAAAGCAAATAATAGTTCATTTTTCAAAGAACTAATCAACACCTATGTAGAGTATGACTTTTATAATGAACGTTTAGTTTCATTAACAAAAAAAGGAATTGAAGGAAGTCAAGAAATCACAAATATCATGGAAGCTGCCAGGAATAACCCTGTAACATCTATCCAAGGATCTAAAGTAGTCACGGTGCATGACTACAAACTATCTGTATGTAAAAATCTACAACTAGGAACATCAGAGACTATTTCAATTCCAAAATCAGATGTATTAATTTACACAACTGAAGACGGCAGTAGAGTGGCCTTGCGCCCTAGCGGTACAGAACCCAAAATAAAGTTCTATCTTAGCGTAAATTCCCCACTAAATAGCCCAGATCAGTTTTCAGCGACTGAAACATTGCTAAACACTAAAATAGACGCCATAATCACAGAAATGAAGTTGAGCTAATGAATTATTTAAAACAAATTTTTCGCTATGCGATTCCTTATAAAACCTATGCGATATTAAATATTATCAGCAACGTGTTTTATGCGTTTTTTGCCACACTTTCCATGTTATCATTATTCCCAATGCTTAAAGTTCTTTTTGGAGACTCTAAGCCAGTTTATTTAAAACCTGAATGGAAAGGACTGGGAGAAATCACTGCGTACGGTGAAAATTATTTAAATTATTTTGTCACACTCAAAAAGTCAGAAGGCAACGACGATGTGCTCATTTTTATGGTTGGATTTGTAATCGGTTCTTTTTTACTAAAAAACATATTCAATTATCTGGCCATGTTTTTCATTACCTTTTTAAGGAATGGTGTATTGAAAGATTTAAGAGACGACTTATACAACAAAATAACCAGTCTTCCATTGGCGTTTTACTCTGAAAAACGAAAAGGAGACACCATGTCTAGAATCTCAACCGATGTGTTAGAAATACAACATTCATTTTTATCTATTTTAGAACTCATTGTTAGAGAACCCCTTACTATTATATTCACCATTGTATCCATGTTTATAATTAGTGTCCAATTATCGTTGTTCGTATTAATTTTCATCCCTGTTTCTGGATTTGTAATTTCTTTAATTGGAAAGTCCTTGAAACGTAATTCAAATAAAGTTCAAAAAGAACAAGGTTATTTTTTATCTATAGTAGATGAAACGCTATCGGGTCTAAAAGTGATTAAAGGATTTAATGGCGAAAAGATTTTTAGTGATAAATTTCAGGATTCAACTACGCGGTTTTATAACTACTCAAACAAGTTATTAAATAAGCAAAACCTAGCAGGCCCAACAAGTGAGTTTTTAGGTATATCTGTTATTGCTGCATTGTTGTGGTATGGAGGACAAATGGTGTTAAATGAAAAAACGCTGGACCCAAGCTTATTTCTAGTTTATATGGGCTTAGCCTATCAGATTCTGACGCCAGCTAAAGCCATCAGCAAGGCAAGTTATGGCGTTAAACGTGGGAATGCCGCAGCAGAACGCGTCATGGAAATACTTCGAACAGAATCGCCTTTAAAAGACCTTCCAAATGCAACGACCAAAACCAGCTTTGAGGATGTAATTGAATTAAAAGGGATTCAGTTTAAATATGAAGATGAATACGTTCTAAAAAACTTTTCTATTTCTGTGCCAAAAGGAAAAACAGTCGCGCTCGTTGGACAATCTGGAAGTGGAAAATCAACCATCGCCAATTTGGTAACCCGATTTTATGATGTCAGTGAAGGTCAGATTGAGATTGACGGAACTAATATTAAAACTCTTACAAAACACTCATTAAGAAATTTAATGGGGCTAGTCACACAAGACTCTATTTTATTCAATGACTCCATTAAAAACAATATTCTCTTAGGTAAGGAAGATGCAAGCGATGCTGCGGTTATTAAAGCATTAAAAATTGCCAATGCATGGGAGTTTGTAAAAGATTTACCGAAAGGAATTGACACCAATATTGGGGATTCAGGAAATAAGCTATCTGGAGGACAAAAACAACGTTTAAGCATTGCTAGAGCGGTCTTGAAAAACCCACCTATCATGATTCTTGATGAAGCAACCTCAGCACTTGATACAGAGAGCGAAAGGTTGGTACAGGTTGCGCTAGAAAACATGATGAAAAACCGGACCTCTATTGTCATTGCGCATCGACTTTCTACGATTCAAAATGCAGATGAAATTATTGTAATGAAAAAAGGTGAAATCGTAGAACAAGGGAAACACCAAGAGCTCTTAGACAAAAAAGGAGTTTATAGTAACCTTGTAGCCATGCAGTCCTTTCAATAAAATAGTGGGCTTTAAACTTAAGTAGCTTTTTAGAGTCTTAATTAAAAAAGTAACTAATTGCAAGACGAAGCCAAGCTTTTAACTCAACTCAAATTAGATGACTCAAAAGAGTTAGCCTTTAAAACGCTTGTAAAGCATTACAAAGAAAGGCTCTACTGGCACATACGAAAAATTGTGATTTCTCATGACGATGCAGATGATGTTCTGCAAAATACTTTCATAAAAATATTTAGAAACATAGACAAATTCAAAGGAGATAGTAAGTTATACACCTGGATGTATCGAATTGCCACCAATGAATCAATCACTTTTTTAAACTCTAAAGCCAAACGAAATCAAGTTTCAAATGAAACCTTAAATGAAAATGCATTACAAAACCTGGTTGCTGATGTCTATTTTGAGGGCGATGAAATTCAACTAAAACTACAAAAAGCAATTGCACAGTTGCCAAGAACACAACAGCTTGTTTTTAATATGCGTTATTTTGATACTATTAAATATAAAGACATGTCTGAAATATTAGAAACCAGCGAAGGGGCTCTAAAAGCCTCCTATCATATTGCTGTGAAAAAAATAAAAGCTTATTTAAATGCTCATTAAACTAACTAAAAAAAAACAAGTCAAAACTACATGACGCTCAATAAGACCCATAAAAATTCAGCATTCAAAATACCGAAAGATTATTTTGAGACTTTTGATGTGGCTTTTTTTAACGAACTAGAATTGAAAAAACAAGTTAAAAAAACAGGCTATAAAACCCCTGATGGTTACTTAGATAAATTTAATGTATCAATTCCAAAGGGATCCAAAGGAAGTAATCTAAGAAAACTAAATAAAAAATATTCATTTTATATTTCTGGAATAGCCGCCGCATTGGTTTTATTATTTATGTTTTCGTTGCCAAGCAAAGAAGCACAAGAAATCAGCCTTGAAAGTATAGAAAACTATCTTATAAACGAGGAATATCAAAGTGATGTGTTGGAAAATCTATTATTATTTGAAGATCTAAATGAGATCTCAATTCTAGAACTTTCATATTCTGAAGTAGAAAATTATATATTTCAAAACGCGTCCATTGAGACCTTACTAATTGATTAAAACAAACCGATGAAAAAATTTATATTATTGTCCTGCTTAATTTTTACAACAATGTCTTTGATGGCACAACCGCCAAAAAGAAAAGGAATGAAAGACAAAATCAGAACCTTAAAAGTTGAGTTTATCACAGAAAAACTAAACTTATCTTCTGTTGAAGCTGAAAAGTTTTGGCCAATTTACAATGTCTTTGACAAAACCTACATGAAATTAAAACATGAAAAATTAAGGGGTCTAAAAAACAATTTAAAGAAAGAAATTAATATGCTTTCAGAAAGCGAAGCTTTAAATAAACTCAATGAAATGACAGCGATTGAAGATGAGTTAATCCAACTAAAACGATCGTTTCGCTCTCAATTAGAAGGCGTCATTTCAAACAAAAAAATTCTATTACTAAAAATAGCTGAGGACGGATTTAACCGTCGCATGATGGACCGATTAAGACATCGACCTAAAAAAAAATAATGCTACAAATTATTTATTGTAAGAATCACTAGTTAAAAGTTATTTTAGATATTTTCCCTCTACCTGCAGCATAAGCCATGCTGTCATTTAAAAATCGTATTGTATAGAAACTATCATCGGCTAGATGTTTCCAGCTTTCTCCTGCGTTATTACTCACATCAATTCCCCCGACTCCAACAGCTACTAATCCTTGGGCGTTACTATTAGGAATATATTGAATACAACTCCTATATCCAGGCGACAAATCTTGAGCAACGACTTCCCAAGAAAATCCGCCATCACTTGTACGAATTTTGTTAGAGTGTTGGGCTTTGGGAGTTGTGTAGTCCCCTCCTATTGCAAAGCCATTTAGTGAATCATAAAAGTCAATAGAAAATATTCCTGTGGTTTCCTTTCCCTGAATAATGGGAGTATCTACAGCAACCCAGCTAACTCCTTTATTGTTAGATACTAAAACACGGCTTGAAAGCCCCCCAGTAGCAACCCATGTGTTATCTCCTACAATAGCTATATTAGTATCACTTGCGGCAAAAGCAGCCTCACCCTCATTTGATGGAGGCAAATCATCACAGGAAACCTTAGTCCAGCTATTCCCACCATCTCTAGTTATAAGCACACTCATACAACCATTTGTAGGGTCACCAATGGCAATTCCTTCATTAGAGTTCCAAAAATGAAGTGCATCATAAAATATATCTGGGTGGGTTTCAGAGTATACTAACTTTTGATTCTTAAATAAATACGCTGGACTTCCAATGCTTAGAGTAAAATAATGCTCGTTAACCAATGCCGAGGCTCGAAAGTTAATGGTGTCTGTGGAAACTCGATCACTATTTACTGCATTCGTTCTTATGTCTATTGCATATACATCCCCTCTAGAACTTACAGCTCTTACAGAAAAGCTATCTACTTCTAAAGCTCTAATATTTAAAAGTGTGTCTTTGATGATGTCCTGGATTTTAATAGCTGAAATTGGAGTATATATTGGTTTCGATGAATTATTACAACCTAAAAAAGCAAGGCTAATTATACTTATAAATAGAATGTTTTTCATATTAGTTTGCGTTTAAAAAATAGAACGTTTTCAATATACATATAATCTATAATAATTAGCATTATTAAACGTAACTTTGCAGGAATAATTAACACCACTATGCGCTTACACAGAAACTTATGTTTTGCCATCATTGATGGACTTTTATTGATATTTAACGAAGGAGAATATGCCGACAAAGTAATTCAAAAACTTCTTAAACGTGACAAGCGTTGGGGAAGTAGAGATCGTGGCTTTGTTGCTGAAACGACTTATGATGTTGTTCGTTGGAAACGACTCTATGCTGAAATCGCACAAGTAAAAGAACCCTTTAGTAGAGATGATGCTTGGCGACTTTTTGCGGTATGGGCTACTCTAAAAGGAATAAAACTTCCGGATTGGAAATATTTTGAAGGCACACCAAGTCGTAAAATCAAAGGCCGTTTTGATGAATTATCTAAAGACCGAAAATTTCGTGAATCTGTTCCCGATTGGATTGACGAATTGGGAGTTAAAGAATTAGGCGAAGCCAAATGGACTAAGGAATTAGCAATGCAAAATAAACAAGCAGATGTGATCCTAAGAGTTAATACCCTAAAAACTAACAAATCAGACTTAAAACTTAAGCTAGAATCTGAAGGTATTGAAACTCTAGAAATTAACGGCTATCCTTATGCTTTACAGCTCAAGGAACGCGCCAATGTATTTACAACAGAAGCTTTTAAAGATGGTTGGTTTGAAGTTCAAGATGCCTCATCTCAATTAGTAGCTGACTTTTTGGATGTGAAACCAGGAATGAAAGTAGTTGACTGTTGTGCTGGTGCCGGAGGAAAAACCTTACACCTATCGGCTCTGATGGAAAACAAAGGCTCTGTTGTGGCCATGGATATTTACGAGAGTAAATTGAAAAAACTAAAAATTAGAGCCAAAAGAGATGGTGCTCATAATATTGAATTGAAAGTAATTGACTCTACAAAACCAATCAAAAAACTACATGGAAAAGCAGATCGCTTATTGATTGATGCGCCTTGTTCTGGACTGGGTGTTTTGAGACGAAATCCAGACTCTAAATGGAAGTTAGAGCCTGAATTCATTGATAGAATACGCAAAACACAACAAGAGGTCTTGCAGCAATATTCTAAAATGGTGAAACCTAGCGGAAAAATGGTCTATGCCACTTGCTCAGTATTGCCATCAGAAAATGAAACTCAAATAAAAACCTTTTTAAAGTCAGAGTCTGGTACTGATTTTACATTTATAAAAGATAAAAAAATTCTAGCCCATGAAACTGGATATGATGGTTTTTATATGGCACTCTTAGAAAGAAAATAATCCAGTTATTTTTAAACTTAAGATATTATGAAACATTTATATATACTGGCTGTTCTTATTTCAAGCCTTTCTTACGGACAAATTCCAACAAATTATTACGATTCTGCTGATGGATTAACGGGGTACGCTCTAAAATCGCGACTTAAAACAATTACTAGTAACGGGCATCAAACCAGAACTTATAACCAGTTATACGACGGCAATGGAGTTGCCGGATCCAATGGTTATGAAGACACCCACTCAGATACAGCGGTAAGCACAGGAACTACTTATGAAAATGATGAGACTATACTAGATATGTATTCGGAAAAGCCGTCTGGACCAGACTCTTACAACTATACACATGGAAATAGCCAGTGTGGAAATCAAACTTCTGAAGGCGACTGCTACAACAGAGAACACCTTGTACCACAGTCTTCCTTTAACAGCGCCTATCCCATGCAAAGTGACATTCATCACGTCATTCCATCAGATGGTCGTGTGAATAACTTTAGAGGTTCACTCGTTTTTGGAAATGTTGCTTCCGCAAATTGGACTTCAACTAATGGCTCTAAAAGAGGATCAAGTGCCATGTCTGGTTATTCCGGAACTGTATTTGAACCCATAGATGAATTTAAAGGGGATATTGCAAGAGCACTGCTCTACTTTTCTGTACGCTATGAAAATACTGTTGATGGCTACACCAGTTTTGAAATGTTTGATGGTTCTAATGATGCAGTATTTTACACTTGGGCCATTGAGTTATTATTAGATTGGCATAATAACGTGGATCCTGTCGATCAGCGCGAACGCGATCGAAATAATGCTGCATACGACTTTCAAAATAATGCAAACCCATTTGTGGACCATCCCGAATATGCTTCCATGATTTGGAACCCTGTTACAGATACAGAAGCACCAACCGCCGCTACAAACCTAACCGCATCTAACCCTACAGTGAATTCTATTGATTTGAGCTGGACAGCTGGAACGGATAATGTTGCTGTCACCACTTATGATATTTATGTAGATGGCAGCAATACTGTAAGTACATCAAACACTTCAATTACGGTCACTGGTTTGGCAGCAAATACAGAATTTTGCTTTACTATTTTTGCAAAAGATGCAGCCCAAAATTCAGCTCCAAGTAGCAATGAAAGTTGCGAAACAACTAATGAAGGGACTTCGACACCAAATGAAATTTTTATCTCGGAATATGTAGAAGGAAGCAGTAACAATAAAGCCTTAGAAATAGCCAATTTCACTGGTAATTTAATAAACCTTAGTGCCTATACAATAGCAAGAGACGTGAATAGCAATGGTACTTATGGAGCCGCTTTGCAATTAACAGGCACCCTAGCCAATGGAAACGTACACGTCATATCAAGAGGCAATGCTTCGGCTGAAATAATAGCCGTTGCTAACCAGCTTTCTAGTGGAGATGCCATGTCTTTTAATGGAAATGACCCTGTTGGATTATTTAAAAATGGAGTGCTCATAGATATCTTTGGAAACTTTGGGGGGACTAATGATTTTGAAGACGAAACTTACAGAAGAAAACCAACGGTTAGCAATCCAACCACCGCATTTAATTTAGCTGGGGAATGGGACGCCTCTGGAATTAATAACATCACAGACTTAGGGTCGCATTCAACTCCTCTTCACACAAACGACCTCCAAGAAAATAGCTTTTCATTCTTCCCTAATCCCGTTAAATCAAATCAGGTTTTTTTCAAAACCACATCTTTATTAAAGGTTGAAATTTACGACATTACAGGAAAATTAATCATAAATATACTTCTAAAAAACCGTATAAAATCACTTGATATTTCAGCTTTAAATTCCGGTCTATACATTGTAAAGATGTCAAATGATTTTGGGGTTCAGGTGAAAAAATTAATCCGTCAATAATTCAGTTCAAATTAAGTTATAGAACCCGTATTACAGATGTTTAAAACTGGTGAATAACTCCATAAATTAGGAAATAAAATTATTCAAAAATACTCTTAAAATCATTAGATTTGTTGGATAGAATAATATCCAAAATAAAACGAATGATTCATTTCTTTGGAACTCCTGATATAAAAGTGTTTGCAGTTCAATCCGTAAACGATTTAACTCCCAAAACTATCGCCAAACTACAATGGCTTTTTGGCGACCAACCAAAAATAGAACACACAACGCTCAATTCAAATTTTGTAGGGCCACGTGCAGCGATGATTACGCCATGGAGTACAAATGCTGTAGAAATTACTCAAAATATGGGGATTGAAGGCATTATTAGAATCGAAGCGTTCAAGAGTTCAGAAAATGGATTTACTGACTTTGACCCAATGATTTATGAATTTTTCGAAAGTTTAAATCAAACTACTTTTGTTATTGATATTGCACCCGAACCAATCCTTAACATCACTGATGTAGCTGCATATAACAAACAAGAAGGTCTATCCTTAAATGAAGATGAAGTCAACTACCTAGAACAGGTGAGTGAAAAAATTGGAAGACCTCTTACAGATTCTGAAGTTTTTGGGTTTTCCCAAGTAAATTCTGAACACTGTCGTCATAAAATATTTAATGGAACCTTTATTATCGATGGAGAAGAAAAATCAACTTCTTTATTCAAACTCATAAAGGAAACATCTAAGCAACACCCAAACACCATCGTTTCTGCCTACAAAGATAATGTCGCTTTCATAAAGGGGCCTGTTGTTCAGCAATTCGCACCAAAAAGTGCGGATAAACCTGATTACTATGCCACAGAAGATTTTGAATCTGTCATTTCAATCAAAGCTGAAACACATAACTTCCCTACTACAGTTGAACCCTTTAATGGGGCTGCTACGGGATCTGGAGGTGAAATTAGAGACCGTCTTGCGGGTGGTAAAGGCTCATTGCCTTTGGCAGGAACTGCAGTCTACATGACTTCTTATTCTAGATTAAATGAAAACCGCCCATGGGAATCAGGGTTTAAAGAACGTGAATGGCTTTACCAAACCCCGATGGATATTTTAATAAAAGCATCAAATGGAGCTTCGGATTTTGGAAATAAATTTGGACAACCGCTAATTTGCGGCTCAGTACTTACTTTTGAACACCAAGAAGACGCACAGCGCTTAGGATTTGATAAGGTTATCATGCAAGCTGGTGGTATCGGCTACGGAAAAGCAGATCAAGCGTTGAAAGACATTCCAAAAAAGGATGATAAAATCGTGATTCTTGGAGGTGAAAATTACCGTATTGGTATGGGAGGAGCTGCCGTTTCATCTGCCGATACAGGGGCATTATCTAGTGGAATTGAACTCAACGCGGTACAACGCTCTAATCCTGAAATGCAAAAACGGGCGGCCAATGCCGTACGTGGTATGATTGAAAGTCCTGAGAACTTCATTGTTTCTATTCATGATCATGGCGCAGGAGGCCATCTAAATTGTCTTTCCGAACTTGTAGAAGATACTGGAGGTGAAATTGACTTGGATCAACTGCCTGTAGGAGACCCTACCTTATCAAATAAAGAATTAATCGGAAATGAATCTCAAGAACGTATGGGACTTGTTATTTCTGAAAAACACATAGATACGTTACAGAGAATAGCTGATAGAGAACGCTCTCCAATGTACACGGTAGGAAAGGTTACTAATGATCACCGATTTGTATTTGAGTCTAAGTCCAATGGAAATAAACCTATGGATTTTAACTTAGAAGACATGTTTGGAAGCTCGCCTAAAACTATTTTAAAAGATGAAACAATTGTTAGGAATTATGACGCTATATCATACACAGCTAACTTATTCCAAACGTATCTTGAAGCGGTTTTAAAACTTGAATCCGTTGCCTGTAAAGACTGGCTAACAAACAAGGTTGACCGTTGTGTTGGAGGAAAAGTGGCCAAACAGCAGTGTGTTGGCCCATTGCAACTCCCCCTAAACAACGTGGGGGTAATGGCGTTAGATTACGCAAGCCAGGAAGGAATTGCTACCTCAATTGGACATGCACCAATAGCAGCACTAATAGACCCTAAAGCAGGAAGTCGAGTTGCGATCACAGAAGCACTTACAAATATTATCTGGGCTCCCTTAAAAGAGGGACTACAGAGTATTTCGCTCTCTGCTAATTGGATGTGGCCTTGTAAAAATGAAGGTGAAGATGCGCGCTTATATAGTGCCGTTGAGTCTATTTCTGAATTTGCAATTGACCTTGGGATTAATGTACCTACTGGAAAAGATTCACTCTCCATGAAACAAAAATACCCTGATGGAGATGTAGTGTCACCAGGAACTGTGATTATATCGGCCGCAGGAAACTGTAATGCTATTTCTAAAGTAATTGAACCGCTATTTAAAACCAATGCAGGCTCTATATACTACATTAATATTTCTCAGGACACTTATAAATTAGGGGGTAGTGCGTTTGGGCAAGTGTTAAATAAAATTGGCATAGAAACGCCTAATGTAAAAAGTGCATCTTATGTAAAGTCTGTGTTTAACACAGTACAAGACTTGATTAAAAAGGACAAAATTGTAGCTGGTCATGATGTTGCTTCTGGAGGGTTGATTACTACTTTATTAGAACTATGTTTTTCAAGAACAAATTTAGGTGCTGATTTAAATTTCAATGCATTAAAGGAATCTGATAGTATTAAATTATTATTTGCGGAAAACTCTGGAATTGTCTTTCAATCTATTGACTCTTCTGTTGAAGCGGATCTTTCTGCAGCATCTATTGAGTTTTACAAAATTGGATCCGTTACGAATCAACCCACTCTAAACATTGAAAATGGATCCGACTCTTTCTCTCTAAGTGTAGACGAACTTAGAGATGTGTGGTATGAAACTTCATTTCTATTAGATCAAAAACAAACCGCAAACGGATTGGCTAAAACTAGATTTGAAAACTATAAAAACCAACCGCTAGCCTTTAAATTCCCCTCACAATTTACAGGAAAACTTCCTGAGGATAAGCCGGTAAACAGACCAAAGGCTGCCATTATTAGAGAAAAAGGAAGTAACTCCGAACGTGAAATGGCCAACGCCATGTATTTAGCGGGGTTTGATGTTAAGGATGTTCATATGACAGACTTAATTGCGGGTCGTGAGACGCTTGAAGACATTCAATTTATTGGGGCTGTTGGAGGATTTAGTAATAGTGATGTACTTGGTTCTGCTAAAGGATGGGCTGGGGCTTTTAAATATAATGAAAAAGCTAAATCAGCGCTTAAAAAATTCTTTTCTAGACAAGACACTTTATCTGTAGGAATATGTAATGGATGTCAGCTCTGGATGGAATTAGACCTCATCAATCCTGAACACGATAGTCATGGTAAAATGGATTATAACGACTCTAAAAAACATGAAAGTGCATTTACTTCAGTGACCATTCAAAAAAACAACTCGGTGATGTTATCCTCATTAGAGGGAAGCACTCTTGGAGTTTGGATTTCTCACGGGGAAGGTAAATTTAATCTACCCTATGAAGAGTCTAAATACAATATTGTTGGTAAATATGCTTACGACTCCTACCCTCACAATCCTAATGGGTCAGATTTTAACACCGCAATGCTGTGTGATGACACAGGGCGTCATTTGGTAACGATGCCTCATATAGAGCGCTCAACGTTCCAATGGAACTGGGCACATTACCCTGAAAACAGAGCCGATGATGTATCGCCATGGTTGGAAGCGTTTGTGAATGCTAAACAGTGGGTAAACAACTTTAAATAACATTCTTCCCGTATACCATATAATCTGTTTTTGAATTTTTGAATTTATAAAGATTGGTATTTGAAAGTATTTTTAAAATTAGTACTTTGCATGCTCACACGCTTAAGATTTAAATATGAAACCAATTACTCGACTATTTGACTTTGCATATTATCAGCTAGAAACCCATAATTTGGAGTCTGCTTTAATCACAAAAAAGGACGGAAATTGGGTTAACACATCTACAAAAGAATACCTCGATAAAGCCAATGCGCTTAGTAGAGCTTTGTTAAAACTAGGCATACAAAAGGGAGATAAAATAGCCGTCATCTCTACAAACAATCGAACAGAATGGTGTATTCTAGATGTAGGAGTGCTACAAGTAGGTGCGCAAAACATTCCTATTTACCCTACAATATCATCAAAAGACTATGAATATGTTTTAAACCACAGCGAAGCTATATATTGTTTTGTTTCCGATGAAGATGTTTACAACAAGGTTCTAGACGTAAAAGACAATACAAAACTTAAAGAGGTTTATAGTTTTGATGAAATAGCTGGGTGTAAAAATTATACTGAATTATTTGAACTAGGAGCAGATGACAGTACCCAAGCGGATGTAGAGTTAAGAAAATCTGAAGTCCTTCCATCGGACCTAGCAACTATCATATACACATCAGGAACTACTGGCAAACCTAAAGGCGTCATGTTATCTCATCATAATATAGTTGAAAATGTTTTGGCTAGTGTTCCAAGGCTCCCCTTGGTAAAGGGAACTTCAAGAGTCCTCAGTTTTTTACCCTTATGCCATATTTTTGAACGCGTATTAATTTACGTATATCAACATGCTGGGGTTGGCATATATTTTGCCGAGGCAATTGATAAAATTGGAGAAAATGCTCAAGAAATTAAACCAAACTTAATGAGTGTTGTACCAAGGTTATTGGAAAAAGTATTTAATAAAATTAATGCAAAAGGCAGTGAATTAACGGGCATAAAAAGAGCCTTGTTTTTCTGGGCCATTAAACTTGGAGAAAAATATGAACCTTACCAAGCCAATGGTTTTTGGTATGAGCTACAACTAAAAATTGCTAGAAAACTAATTTTTAGTAAATGGAAAGCTGCTCTTGGCGGAGAACTCAACACAATGGTTTCAGGAAGTGCAGCACTTCACCCTAGATTAGCTAGAATGTTTTGCGCTTCAGGAATGATGATTATGGAAGGTTATGGCCTTACAGAAACATCCCCTGTAGTTTCAGTAGCGATGCACTCAGATAATCATTTCAAGCTTGGAACTGTAGGCAAGCCTATTTCAAATGTTGAAGTGAAAATTGCAGAAGATGGCGAAATTCTAATTAAAGGCCCCAATGTAATGCAAGGGTATTATAAAGATCCAGAAAAAACAGCTGAAGTTATGAGTGGTGATTATTTTCACACAGGTGACAAAGGAGAGATTGATGCAGATGGATTTTTAAAAATAACCGGTCGTAAAAAAGAAATGTTTAAAACATCCGGTGGTAAATATATTATCCCTACGCTTATTGAAAATAATTTAAAAGAATCTAACTTCATTGAACAGGTAATGGTTATTGGCGAAAACCAAAAAATGCCTGCGGCATTAATTCAGCTTAATTTTGAATTTATTTGCGATTGGATCAAACGAAAAAAAATAAATATAGACCCTAACCCTGAAGCCATATGCGCTTCAGACATCGTTAAAGAACGTATCCAAATAGAAGTTAACAATTCTAATCTTCATTTTGGTAAATGGGAACAGGTGAAAAAGTTTGAATTAACTCCGGAGGTCTGGAGTATTGAAAGTGGTCACCTAACCCCCACTATGAAAATGAAACGAACTGTCATTTTTGAACTTCATAAAAATTTATCTGAAAAGATTTACTCAGAAAACTAACCAACCTTAACTTTCTATTAATTTAATTAATAACAAAAAAGCTATGCATGCATAACTTTTTTGTTATTTACTATGCGTGCATAATATAATATCTTATATTTGGTATAAGATATTATTAGAGCAATGAAAGATAAAACAATAGATTATGTTTTAAGAACCACCTGGTTAGCAGTTCAAAAGATGTATAATGAAGAGGCTTCAAATTACGGAATTACAATGGCAACAGGATTCACACTACTAAGTGTTGATCCAACAAATGGCACGCCTTCCACTTCATTGGGGCCAAAAATGGGAATGGAAGCTACTAGCCTATCAAGGATATTAAAAACATTGGAAAGTATGAATTTAATAGAGCGCTTACCAAACCCCAATGATGGACGTGGTGTAATTATACATTTAACCAAGCAAGGATTAAAAAATAGAGAAGAAGTCAAACAAAATGTTTTAAAATTTAATAATGTGATTAAAAATGAAATTGAAGAAGAAAAGTTGAAAAACTTTTTCGAAGTTTCTAACTGTATCAATAATCTAATTTCAAACAAAAAAATATTCTAATAAACCTATTTATATATAGATGAAAACAAGAAGAATTAAAAAAATTGCGGTTATCGGCTCTGGAATCATGGGGAGCGGGATCGCTTGTCATTTTGCTAATATCGGAGTCGATGTATTACTTTTAGATATTGTTCCCAGAGAACTCAATGACAAAGAAAAAGCTAAGGGATTAACATTAGAAGATAAAGTCGTTAGAAATCGACTGGTTAATGATGCATTAACAAGTTCTTTAAAATCAAAGCCCTCCCCTATTTATCATCAGAAATTTGCAAACCGCATTACGACTGGAAACCTTGAGGATGACATCGCAAAGGTAGCCGATGTTGATTGGATTATGGAAGTTGTTGTTGAGCGGTTGGATATCAAAAAAGTGGTGTTTGAAAAACTAGAAGAACACCGAACTCCAGGAACCTTAATAACCTCTAATACGTCTGGTATCCCCATAAAGTTCATGAGTGAAGGTCGCAGTGAAGATTTTCAAAAACATTTTTGTGGTACACACTTTTTTAACCCTGCACGATACCTTAAATTATTTGAAATTATCCCAGGTCCAAAAACCGACTCCGAAGTTTTAGCGTTTTTAGGAAGTTATGGTGAACAATTTTTAGGAAAAACATCTGTAATCGCAAAAGATACGCCTGCTTTTATTGGAAATAGAGTGGGTATATTTAGTATTCAAAGTTTATTTCACGCCGTCAAAAATTTAGACCTTACAGTTGAGGAAGTCGATAAGCTATCAGGCCCCGTAATTGGTCGCCCAAAATCAGCAACTTTTAGAACTGTTGATGTTGTTGGTTTAGATACTTTGGTACATGTAGCAAACGGCATTAGAGAAAACTGTCCTAAGGATGAACGTCTCGAATTATTTGAATTACCTGATTTCATCACTACAATGATGGAAAACAAATGGCTAGGAAGTAAAACGAAACAAGGTTTTTATAAAAAATCAGTTTCTTTTGAAGGAAAAAAAGAAATTTTAACTTTAGACTTAAACACTTTAGAATACCGTTCAGCTAAACGCGCAAAATTTGCGACTCTTGAACTGACAAAAACAATCGATAAAGTTGTAGATCGGTTCAAAGTATTGGTTAGTGGAAAAGATAAAGCCGGTGAGTTTTACCGAAAAAGCTTTACAGCTCTTTTCGCTTACGTCTCAAATCGAATACCTGAAATTACAGATGAGCTCTATAAAATTGATGATGCCATGAAAGCCGGTTTTGGCTGGGAACATGGTCCCTTTCAAATATGGGACGCTATTGGAGTGGAAAAAGGAATCGAATTAATGAAAGCAGAAGGTTTAGAACCCGCTGCTTGGGTTCATGAAATGTTAGCATCAGGAAGTACGTCATTTTACTCAGTCAAAGAGGGTGCAACCTATGCCTATGACATTCCTAGCAAGACACAAACGAAGCTACCTGGGCAGGATAGTTTTATCATCTTAGATAACATTAGAAAAACAAATGAAGTGTTTAAAAACTCTGGTGTTGTTATTGAAGACATAGGCGATGGTATTCTTAATTTAGAATTTCAATCGAAAATGAATACCATAGGTGGCGATGTTTTAGCTGGATTAAATAAAGCAATTAACTTAGCTGAAAAAGATTTTGCAGGGTTAGTTGTGGGTAACCAAGCCGCAAACTTTTCAGTAGGTGCTAACATAGGTATGATTTTTATGATGGCTGCAGAGCAGGAATATGACGAACTTAATATGGCGATCAAATACTTCCAAGATTCAATGATGCGCATGCGCTACTCTTCAATCCCAACCATCTCTGCCCCGCATGGAATGGCATTGGGTGGCGGTTGTGAATTGTCACTTCATGCAGATAAAGTCGTTGCAGCAGCAGAAACTTACATGGGACTTGTAGAGTTTGGTGTTGGTGTTATACCTGGGGGAGGTGGTTCAAAAGAAATGGCTTTAAGAGCACAAGATATGTTCCAAAAAGGCGATGTACAATTAAATGTGCTGCAAGAACATTTCTTGACTATTGGGATGGCTAAAGTATCTACCTCTGCTTACGAAGCATTTGACCTAAACCTTTTACAAAAAGGAAAAGACGTTGTGGTTGTAAATAAAGACAGACAAATAGCAGTTGCTAAACAACATGCGAAACTAATGGCTGAAAGCGGTTACACACAACCCTCAAAAAGAACAGACATAAAAGTATTGGGCAAACAAGCTTTAGGCATGTTTTTAGTCGGTACAGATTCCATGCAGGAAAGCAACTACATATCGGAACATGATATGAAAATTGCAAACAAACTAGCTTATGTAATGGCTGGGGGCGATTTATCTGAGCCCACTTTAGTATCTGAACAATATTTATTGGATTTAGAACGTGAAGCTTTCTTAAGTTTATGTACAGAACGAAAAACCTTAGAACGCATTCAACATATGTTAAAAACTGGAAAACCTTTAAGAAACTAAAAACATGAAACAAGCATATATCGTTAAAGCCTATAGAACCGCTGTTGGTAAAGCACCTAAAGGGGTCTTTCGTTTTAAAAGAACAGACGAATTAGCAGCAGAAACCATCAAACACATGATGAAGGAACTGCCAAATTTAGATCCAAAACGTATTGACGACATTATTGTTGGTAATGCGATGCCAGAAGGGTCTCAAGGTCTAAACATGGCAAGGCTCATATCATTAATGGGACTAGACATTGTAGATGTCCCAGGCGTAACCGTGAACCGTTTTTGTTCCTCTGGAATAGAAACAATTGGAATGGCTACCGCAAAAATTCAAGCTGGAATGGCCGACTGTATCATTGCAGGAGGCGCTGAAAGCATGAGTAGTGTGCCAATGACAGGCTATAAACCAGAACTTAACTATGACATTATAAAAGCGGGGCATGAAGATTATTATTGGGGAATGGGAAATACCGCGGAAGCAGTTGCAAACCAATTTAAAGTTTCAAGAGAAGATCAAGACGAATTTGCCTATAATTCGCATATGAAATCATTAAGAGCCCAAGCTGAAAACCGTTTTCAGGATCAGATCGTACCTATTGAAGTAGTGCAAAACTATGTTGATGCAAATGGTAAAAAAGCATCGAAGTCATATACGGTCACTAAAGATGAAGGTCCAAGAGCTGGAACGAGTAAAGAAGCCCTAGCGAAGCTAAGAGCCGTTTTTGCCGCTGGTGGAAGTGTGACAGCAGGTAATTCATCACAAATGAGTGATGGTGCCGCTTTTGTCATGGTAATGAGTGAAGCGATGGTTAAAGAATTAAAGCTGGAACCAATCGCCCGATTGGTTAATTATGCCGCTGCTGGAGTAGAGCCAAGAATTATGGGTATTGGACCTGTAAAAGCGATTCCAAAAGCCTTAAAGCAAGCCGGATTAAAGCAAGAAGACCTTTCATTAATTGAATTAAATGAAGCATTTGCTTCTCAATCATTGGCCGTTATTCGTGAACTAGACCTCAACCCGGATATTATAAACCCCAACGGAGGCGCTATTTCCTTGGGACATCCGTTAGGCTGTACCGGAGCAAAACTATCTGTTCAGTTATTTGATGAAATGCGAAAGCAACAAATGCATGGTAAATACGGCGCAGTAACTATGTGCGTAGGAACCGGACAAGGCGCTTGTGGGATATTTGAATTTTTAAACTAAAAAAACTTAATACAATATTATAGAATGGCAGAAATAGAAAAAAAAATCTTACGAGGAGGTCAATTTTTAGTAAAAGAAACAAACTGTGAAGACGTGTTTACACCTGAAGATTTTTCGGAAGAGCAAACAATGATGAAAGAATCAGTGATGGAATTTAACGATCGTGAAATTATCCCTCACAAGGCTCGATTTGAAGCTAAAGACTTTGCACTCACCGAAGACGTTATGCGAAAAGCAGGCGATATGGGGTTTTTAAGTGTCGCAGTTCCGGAAGCCTATGGAGGCATGGGGATGGGGTTTGTATCAACTGTATTAACCTGTGACTATATATCAAGTGGGACGGGCTCTTTTAGTACTGCTTTTGGTGCGCATACAGGAATTGGAACAATGCCAATTACTTTATATGGTACGGATGAGCAGAAATTAAAATATGTACCCAAATTAGCCTCAGGCGAATGGTTTGGAGCCTATTGCCTCACAGAGCCTGGAGCAGGGTCTGATGCTAATTCTGGTAAAACAATAGCTAAGCTGTCTGAAGATGGAAAAACCTACAAGATAAATGGCCAAAAAATGTGGATTTCAAATGCTGGTTTCTGCAGTGTGATGATTGTTTTTGCCCGTATTGAAGATGATAAAAATATCACCGGTTTTATTGTTGAATATGATGGTACTACCCCTAACGGAATTACCTTAGGAGAAGAAGAACACAAACTTGGGATTCGCGCATCCTCAACACGTCAAGTGTTTTTTAATGATACGGTTGTCCCTGCTAAAAACATGTTAGCGGGTCGTGGTGAAGGATTTAAAATTGCCATGAATTCACTAAATGTAGGGCGCATCAAATTAGCTGCTGCCTGTTTAGATTCTCAAAGACGAATTATAAATATCGCGGTTAATTATGCCAAAGAACGCAAACAATTTAATACTCCGATTGCAGACTTTGGTGCCATAAAGGTAAAAATAGCTGAGATGGCTGCCAGTGCATATGCAGGAGAATCTGCTACCTACAGAGCTGCTAAAGATATTGAAGATCGTATTGCCATACGTGAAGCTGCTGGAAACACCCATCAAGAGGCTGAGCTTAAAGGCGTTGAAGAATACGCTATTGAGTGCTCGATATTAAAAGTAGCCGTCTCTGAGGATGTACAAAACTGTGCTGATGAAGGGATTCAAATTTTTGGTGGTATGGGATTCTCTGAAGAAACGCCTATGGAATCGGCTTGGAGAGATGCTAGAATTGCGCGTATTTACGAAGGTACTAACGAAATTAATAGAATGCTTGCTGTTGGAATGTTAGTTAAAAAAGCAATGAAAGGACATATCGATTTATTAGGTCCTGCTTCAAAAGTTCAAGAAGAACTAACGGGGATTCCTTCCTTTGAAACCCCTGATTACTCTGAATTATTTTCTGAAGAAAAAGAAATGATAAAGAAGTTGAAAAAGACATTTTTAATGGTTGCTGGAGGGGCCGTACAAAAATATGGGCCTCAACTAGAAGACCATCAACAATTATTAATTGCTGCGGCAGACATTTTAATTGAGATCTATATAGCAGAATCTGCTATTTTGAGGACTGAAAAAAATGTGAATCGTACAAGTAAAGAAGAACAGTCTGCACAAATTGCTATGGCTAAATTATATTTATACCATGCTGTGGATATCGTTGAAGAAAAAGGCAAAGAAAGTATTATTTCTTTTGCTGAGGGAGATGAACAGCGGATGTTACTAATGGGATTAAAACGTTTTACAAAATATGCTAATTACCCAGACATAGTTGATTTACGTATTGAAATTGCTGAAAAAGTAAAAGAAGAAAACAGCTATTGTTTCTAAATTTAATAAACTGATTACATTCAAAAAAAGCCTCAATTAATTGAGGCTTTTTTTATTTATAAAATAGAAGTCAGTGGAGTTTAATTTTAAAAAAAGACTAACTTTATAAAAAATAGATTTAAGCCATCTATGTTTTATAGTCGAAAAATGAGTAAGCGTAGAATTAGACCATTTTACAAAAAAATATTCAAAATAAAAACTAGACTCTTATGAAACTACTGTCCCAAATGACTTTTGTATTGTTTCTAATCATTAGTAGTGATGTGGTAGGACAAGCTTTATTTGCCGATCAAGAAAATTTCACAAGACAAGACACTTTGAGAGGAAGTATCTCCGCTGAACGTGTGTGGTGGGATTTAAATTATTACCATCTTGATATTTCTGTAAATCCAGAAACAAAATCTATTAAAGGGAAAAATACGATTCGTTATACGATACTAGCCCCTTATCAAACACTTCAAATAGACTTACAGCCCCCAATGAAACTTACTAGAGCTATTCAAGATGGTGAAGAATTACAGCTGCTATCTGAAGGAAATGCACACTTTATAAAATTAAAAAAAGCACAAACTAAAATTGGAGGCATAGAAGAAATAGAGATTTATTATGAAGGACAGCCACGGGAGGCCGTTAATGCGCCTTGGGACGGAGGAATTTCATGGAAGAAAGATAAAAACGGAACTGATTTTATTGCATCTTCATGTCAGGGATTGGGAGCTAGTGTTTGGTGGCCAAATAAAGATCATATGTACGATGAAGTAGACAGTATGAAAATCAGTGTCAATGTTCCTAAACAGCTAATGAACATATCTAACGGACGACTAGAATCAGTTGAGGAAAAGAATGATGACACTACTACCTATCATTGGGTCGTCAAAAACCCTATTAATAATTATGGCGTTAATATTAATATTGGAGATTATGTTCATTTTTCAGAAATTTATCAGGGTGAAAAAGGCCCGTTGGACATGGACTACTATGTTTTAAGAGACCATCTAGATAAAGCATTTGTTCATTTTAAGGACGCCCCAAAGATGATGAAAGCATTTGAACACTGGTTTGGCCCCTACCCTTTTTATGAAGATAGTTTTAAGTTGGTAGAAGTGCCTTATTTAGGAATGGAACACCAAAGTTCGGTGACCTATGGTAATCAATATAAAAAAGGGTATTTAGGTAGAGACTTATCAGGAACAGGCTGGGGATTGAAATTTGATTTCATTATCATTCATGAATCTGGACATGAATGGTTTGCAAATAATATTACTTATAAAGACGCCGCTGACATGTGGATACACGAAGGATTTACAGCCTATTCAGAGAATCTATTTTTAGATTATTATTATGGGACTAAAGCGGCTTCTGAATATGTAATCGGCACAAGAAATAACATTCAAAACGACACGCCCATCATTGGCGTTTATGGAGTCAATTCTGAAGGGTCGTCAGACATGTATTATAAAGGCGCTAACATGTTACACACCATACGACAATTGGTAAGAGATGATGAAAAGTGGAGACAGATTCTAAGAGGTCTAAATGCTACATTTTACCATCAAACAGTGACTACTAAACAAATTGAAACCTATATAATTGATGAATCTGGGTTAAATTTAACAGCATTTTTTGACCAATATCTTCGGGATATTAGAATTCCAACTTTAGAATACCGTTTAGAAGACAAGGTCCTAAGCTACCGATGGACCCAAGTCGTTGATGGGTTTTCTATGCCAATAGAAATAGACGTTGAAAACGAAAAAAAATGGCTTTATCCCTCTAAAGATTGGCAAAAAAAACAAATAAACTCATCCAAAATAAAAGTAGATCTCGATTATTATATTAATTATAAAAAGAGGCCATAGTAAAAATAAAACCTAAAGAAGCATTAAAAAAGACTTTAAAATTAACCACTGAGTATTATAAAATGATTGGATAACATTTAAAAATAAATGGACTCTATAAAGTTTACTCCTTTTTTCCATAAAAACCTTTAAAATAAATAAATAGAAATCTTAGAGAGATCTTGAAATATTTTAACTAATTTTAATTGAAATAAATAAAATGTAATTATGAAGAACCTAATTCTATCAATGACTATCATTTTCACTATTACTGCATGCAAATCAGAAGTGAAAAAAACAATGGACACTCCTACTAAAAGTTCAACATCAGAAGTGAACAAAGAAATAAAGGAAGAAACACGTACTTTATTTATCAATCTAACCCCAAAAAATGACAGTGGAGTAATTGCAAAGGCTAAATTTGAGCAGACAAGTGGCGTTGTACTAATGACTGTATCGGCTAGAGGGCTGTCAGAAGGGACGCATGCCATTCACATTCATGAAAAAAGTGATTGTTCTTCAGAAGATGGCAAGTCCGCTGGAGGTCACTGGAACCCTACAGCTAAGCCACACGGAAAGTGGGGTTCTGAAAAAGGATATCACAAAGGCGATATTGGAAATTTTGAAGTGATAAGTTCTGATGAAGATACTATTATTGAATTTAAAAGTGATGAATGGTGTATTGGATGTGGTGATCCTAACAAAGATATTCTAGGAAAAGGTGTTATTGTTCACCAAGGAAAAGATGACTACACTTCTCAACCTTCAGGTGCGGCAGGTAGCCGTATAAGTTGTGGCGGTATTATAGAATAAATAAATTATAAGTTAACTTATAAAAAGCTACTTAAATTAAGTAGCTTTTTTAATTTCACATTAAAGATAAAAAAATGAACCCATCAGGAAGAGGTTGGATTACTAAACTTTTAAAATTAATAAAGGCAAATCACAAGGAAGGATTTGATTCTTTGGAGATATTGTATTTAAAGCTAAGAGATGTTGGTTTTTTATACGGAAGCAATGTGGCTACATTAGACTATATGAAAGATAGTTCTGATTACACAAAAGAAGAGCGCTGCAAGATTAATTTATTAATTACTTTTTATAGTGTGCACACGAATTCAGAAACACTTGAGACGTTTGAAACCAGTTTGATCGATTTTTATAAAGAAATTAATTTTTATGAATCCAGTTTAATTAATGATTTACTGGGCGAAAACCTAGAGTCAATTCTTCATAAGCGCATACATATTGATAACAATATACTTACAAAGAACTTTAGTTTTTTTGTAACGAATGCCCTGCTCTTTATAGATGTGATGGCATATGAACATTATCTGAAAAACAAAACAAACACATTAGATTATTTAAAACAATGTGAGAGTTCTATTCAAACGTTAGTTGTAAGTGCATTAAATTCTAAAGAGAAAAAAACATCTTATGATTTGAGTTTAATAAAACTTTTAGAATCTTCTCTTCGTTACAATGACAGAACTTCACAAAATTACAAGACTATCATTAATTCTGTGGACAAAGAATTAGAAGCTTATTATTATTTAGATTTAGCTTGTATGTCTACATGGAGTGATTTAAAGTTTGAAACAAAAGAAACAAACTTTTTAAATAAATTAGGCAAAGACCTTAAAATATCAGAAGCAATCATTGGTGAATGCATAAATGCAGTTCAATTATTTTATAAAACTCATAGAAACAAAATGGCTCTATTGAGTTCTAAAAACATTGTACATAGTTTTTATGATAATTCTAGTTTAATTGTTAGTAAACTTATATCAAGGAACAGCAAGCGGTTGTATAAAGAATTAAAAGAAAGTAAAGATTTGGTGTTACTGCTCAGTCAATCAACGATTAGAGACCTTAACGAAGATGAGCAAAAGCAAATGCAAGAACAACTTTTAGATATATTAAAATCAATTCCAAGTTTAGCAATATTCATGCTCCCTGGAGGGGCGATTTTACTGCCGTTATTTATTAAGTTTATTCCTAAACTATTACCATCTGCATTTGATGAAAATAGAATAAATGATTAACTCATAAAAATACTACCTTTGAAGCATGGGATTAAATAACAATGATATATTTAAAAAACTTAGAGTCGCTCACAAACTAAGAGATGATGATATAGTTAAGATTTGCAGTTTAAAAGATTTTAAAATCACTAAAAGTGAACTAAATGCTATTTTTAGAAACGAGAGCCACCCTAAATATATGGAGTGTGGTGATCAATTTTTAAGGAATTTTTTAGATGGACTCATAATTCACCTACGAGGACCAATGCCATCAAAAGACAAAAAAGTAGCTATTAAAAAATAAAATCGATGAAGAAAGATCTCGTAATTATTGGATTAATGCTTATGCTTTTTGGATGCAAAGACTCAAAAAAAATCAAACAATTATGTGCAGAGTATTCAAGTTTCTTAAGTCGTAATGTACGGCAAAGAGCTGAAAATAGAGTTAAGTATTTGGAGCTAACAGGCTTGTTTAAGTTAGATTCCATAAACAATACTTTCGGTAAAACCCCTACCATAATAGCTTTTAAAGGATTTAATAGTTATCAAGCCAAAAGAGAGTTTATTTTCGAAGGAGACTTTAAATACTTTAAAAAAAAACATACAAAATCTGTTAGTTCTAAACTAGAGATCAATGATTGTACTGATTTTATAGGAAAGGTTGAATTTACTTACAAAAGCAAATCATATACTTTAGATGTAGGAAGCCAAGGTTTTACAATGGCAGGAGGTCTTACATCTGGAGAGTCTCCCTATGGGGATGAACGCTACCTTAAACTAGAACTGACTGAAACCGACGAAAAGCTAAGCTTAGTTTACAACTACTTGTACAACCCACCTTGTGCATTTTTAGAATTTACTACCTGTCTATTTCCTGCTCGACAAAATCAATTACCAATCAAAATCGAAGCATGAGAACGCATTTAAAAAGTACTTTAATTTTTAATATTTAGTGTAACAAATTATACATTTAGTATACTAATTATTGAATTAACCAACCACTATTGAAATCAGACTCGGAACATAGCTTTGTTGAGCTTTTGCAAAAGCATCAAAACATCGTACACAAAATCTGTAGAATTTATACAGATAATGAGCACGCACACAATGATTTGTTTCAAGAGATAAGTATTCAATTATGGAAAGCATTTCCTAAATTTAGAGGGGACTCAAAATTTAGTACATGGATGTACAGAGTGGGATTAAACACGGCGATTACTTTATATAGAAAATCATTACGGACCATAAAAAGTCAACCGATTGAATCGGTAGCTTATAAACTATCTTACCAAGATTATGATGATACGAAAGACCAGCAACTAAAAATGATATATGCAGCTGTTAAAAAACTAAATGATATTGACAAAGGAATTATTTTCTTGTATTTAGAGAATAAAAACTATAAAGAAATTAGTGATACTCTCGGAATTAGCGAGGTCAATGCACGGGTGCGTATGAATCGTATCAAAACAAAATTAAAAACTCAATTAAACGCTTAATTATGGATGAATTAGAGCTATTAAAAAAAGATTGGGATAAGTCGACAAAAAACTATCCAAATTTAAGTAAAGAAGAAATTTATAGTATAATATCTAAGAGGTCTTCATCGATAGTAAAATGGATTTTTATAATTAGTATCTTGGAGTTTATACTTTGGACAGCTATAAGCTTTTTTGGGGATAGCAATGAATTATTGGAAAAAATACAAGCTGATGATTTTGCATTCATCTATTATACAATGATTATTATTAGCTATATCATCATATTTGTATTTATGTATTTGTTTTATAAAAACTATAGAAATATTGCTGTTACAGAAAATACAAAAGTTCTTATGGAACAGGTCCTGAAAACACGTAAAACAGTTAAACAGTATGTAATATATAACCTTTCTATGATGGCTCTTAGTATTCTCCTTGGAATAATCATGGAGCTGTCAACTAATCCTGAAATACAGATTTTGCTAACTGACATTGAATCTAAAGGCGAGAATAATATTTTTATATTTTATCTGATTATTACAATCATCTCCCTTATAGCGATTGCTGTTACCTTATCATTGTTTTTAGGATTTTACTACCTAATTTACGGGCTGTTATTAAAACGCTTAAAGAAAAACTACAAAGAACTTAAGATAATAGCTAATCTAGAATAAGACTACCAATCTCTTTTTTTGTTAAGAGATTCATTTTCTAACAAGTCCCGTTTTGAGATTACTTTTAAAAATGAAGGGTGTTGCTCAATCGCAAACTCAATTTTTTTAACAATTTGATCAATAGACTCTACATCATAATCGATCTCCAAGGGTGCTTTGATCTCCATAGATTGAAGAATGTTTTTTTTCTTTATACGGATGCCTCTTTTATCAAATGAACGCCTAAAACCGTCTATCACAATCGGAACTACAATGGGCTTATAGCGTTTTATAATATGAGCTGTGCCTTTTCGTATTGGCTTAAAAGGAGTGGTTGTTCCTTGAGGAAATGTAATAACCCAACCATCTTTGAGTGCCTTGTTTATGTTAGATATATCACTCATTTTAACCTGACGATTGACATCTTCGCCTGAAGACCTCCAAGTTCGTTCAATACTTATGGATCCTGCGTATGCAAATAACTTTGGAAGGAATCCAGATTTCATTGTTTCTTTAGCAGCCACATAATAAATATTAAGCTTGGGATTCCACAAGTAACCAACATTTTTAATATTATCATCTCTCCCACTCAAGGCGGCATTAAATACATGAAACATTGCTACAACATCCGCAAAATACGTTTGGTGGTTCGAAATAAATAAAACGTTTGTGTCTGGTAAATTTCTCAAAACATCTGAACCTTCAATTTGAAGTTCATTAAACCCTCGATATCTTCTATGACTTAAAGTTCCTAAAACGCGAATAATCCATTTTTTTAGAATCAAATATTGCCCGAATATGTTTTTTTTAAATAAACCCATTTAAATTTTTGAAAAATTGGTTTTGCAAACCTAAGCTATTTTTTTAAAACTAGATTTAACATCGTTTTAATTTCTATCAACACCATAGCAGTAGCGCCCCATACAACATGGCCATTAAATAGAAATGATGGAACTAAATGAGCAACCCCTTCAGTATCCAAAACTTTGGAGGTCACTTCAAAATCATCATTTGAAAAATCTGTTAACGAAACTTCAATAACGGCCTCTACTTCAGACTCTTGGAGTGTAAAGTTTAAAGGCATATTTGAAATCCCGATAAACGGTTGTACTTGAAAATTGCTAGGAGGAATATAAATAGGTGACACCTCTCTTAAAACTGTAATTTTTTGAGGAGAAACGCCTATTTCCTCCCAAGTCTCTCGAACGGCGGTATCTTTCAAAGAAGTATCTTCTAATTCTGGTTTGCCCCCAGGAAATCCAACCTGAGCCGAATGAACCCCTTTGTAAACTTTTCTTAAAATTAAAACCATATTGGTGTCTCCTGTTTTACTAGGGTAAAATAAAGAAAGAACCGCAGCCTGCTTTGCTGACTTACGCGCTTCTTTAAAGCGATCAATAAGTTTTTTACGAAATGAAGGCGCCATTTTTAATTGCGTCTCTAAACCCGGTAAACTAAGTTTATTTATTTCTGGGATAATTTTTTCAAATGCTTTAAATCTCATATATTGGAAATAAATTTCTAATTGCTATGCGCATCTTAATTGTTTTCTTAGTATTTCTCTCTTTCTATTGTTGTCAAGATAAGAAAACTAGAATAATTACAAATGACGTTAACACAACTATAGTAAAATCAATGAAAAATGATTCTATTCTTGTAATAAAAAAAGCTGATTTTCTTATAACAGATAAAAACGTCATGGAGTTCCTATTAGACTATGGTAAAAAAAACCAAGAAAACACACTACGAATACTAACTGATTATGGGGCTATTGAAATTCTTTTGTTTAAAAACACTAAGTTTCATCGAGCGAACTTTGTATACCTAGCAAAAAAAAAATACTTCAACAATACTCAATTTTACAGAGTTATTTATAATTTTGTGATACAGGGGGGTAATAGTGATGATCGTGCTACTTTAAAAAAACGGCAAGCCATTGGGAAGTACTTACTACCTAACGACTATGACAAAGGCTACAAACACGACAGAGGCATGCTTAGTATGCCAAGCAAAAACATAGAAAACCCCTATAAAAAAGCTTCCCCTTTTGAGTTTTTCATTGTTCAACAACAGCAGGGAGCGCACCACTTAGACGGTGATTATACTATTTTTGGAAAGGTCATAAAAGGAATGGAGGTTGTGGATATGATTGCAGCAGTTCCTACTGATGCTTCCGATTGGCCTCTACAGAACGTGTTTATCCAAAAAATTGAAGTTTTAAAATAATGCGGACTATATTTTAAGTAAATTGTAAGACACAAAAAATAATAAACTCATGAAAATTAACAAAACAAAATCGTTAGTAAAATTAGTCTTGCTGGGAGCTCTAACTCTTATCAGTAGCTGTAAAAAAGAGATGAGTGATAACAATATTCTATTGCAGGAATGGCAAGGCCCTTATGGAGGTGTCCCTGCATTTGACAAAATGGATATCAAAGACATTCAAGCAGCTGTGGAAAAAGGCATGGAACTCAACCTTGCAGAGATCGAAGCGATCGCAAATTCAACAAAAGAAGCTACTTTTGAAAACACCATAGAAGCAATGGAACGTTCAGGTACAGAATTAGATCGCGTTTTTTCATATTATGGGATTATGAGCAGTAACGTTTCGTCTCCTGAGTTTAGAGAGATTCAGTCTAATTTAGCTCCTAAACTATCTGTATTCTCATCCAATATAAGTCAAAACAAAGCATTATTTAATAGAATTAAAACTGTTTATGAAGCGTCATTAATTAACCCTTTGGACTCTGATAAACAGCGAGTACTAGCACTCACCTATAATGGTTTTGCAATGAGAGGTGCAGAATTGAATGTAGAAAAAAAATTACGGTACGCCGCGATCGACAAAGAATTATCAACTCTCTACAATACATTTTCAGATAACGTACTTAACGATGAAGAAAACTATGTGACGTATTTGAATGCCGATCAATTGGATGGACTTTCTGACGGATTTATTAAATCTGCGGCCGCCATTGCCACTGAAAAAGAAAAAGAAGGAAGCTATGCGATTACCAATACGCGATCTTCAATGGATCCTTTTCTTACCTATTCAACAAACAGAGACTTAAGAAAACAAGTTTGGACTAATTACTATGCTAGAGGAGATAACGGTGGAGATTACGACAATAATGCTATAATCGCAGAAATTTTAAAGTTAAGACGTGAACGTGTTGAATTATTAGGTTTTAAAAATTATGCCGAATGGCGTTTACAAGACCGAATGGCAAAAACACCAGAAAATGCATTAGCACTAATGGAAGCTGTTTGGCCAGCTTCAGTTGCCCGTGTAAATGAAGAGGTGGCTGACATGCAAGCGGTAGCAGATGCTAACGGAGATGCCATTACTATAGAGCCATGGGACTATCGTTACTATGCTGAAAAAGTTCGAGTTGACAAATACGACTTAAACAGTGACGAAGTTAAACAGTACCTTCAACTTGACAAACTTAGAGATGCTATGTTTTATGTAGCAGGTCGCTTGTTTAATTATAAATTTAGTCCAGTGCCAGAAGGAAGTGTGCCTGTATTTCAAGAAGATGTAAAGGTATGGGAAGTCACAGACAAAGACTCTGGAACTCATATTGGACTTTGGTACCTTGACCCTTATGCGAGACAAGGAAAGCGATCAGGAGCTTGGGCAACAACCTACAGAAGCCACACAACTTTTGATGGTAAAAAAACAGTGTTAGCTTCCAATAACTCAAACTTTGTGAAACCAGCGGTCGGGGAGGCTCTATTAGTCTCTTGGGATGATGCTACCACCTTTTTTCATGAATTTGGACATGCTTTACACTTCTTCTCTTCAAATGTTAAATACCCAACATTAAATGGAGGGGTAAGAGATTATACTGAATTTCAATCACAACTTTTAGAACGCTGGTTATCTACTGACGAAGTTATCAATCAGTTTTTGGTACATTACAAAACAGGAGCTACCATTCCACAAGAGCTGGTTGCTAAAATTAAAAAAGCAGCTACATTTAACCAAGGATTTGGAACCACTGAATATTTGGCTTCCGCATTAATGGATATGAAACTTCACCTTGCAGATCCAGAGAATATTGATATTGACACATTTGAACGACAAACATTAGCAGACCTAAAAATGCCATCAGAACTTCCAATGCGCCACCGTACACCTCATTTTGGTCACGTGTTTTCTGGCGAAGGCTATGCGACTGCTTATTATGGTTACATGTGGGCGGATGTACTTACTGCCGATGCGGCCGAGGCATTCCAAGAAGCACCTGGAGGATTTTATGATAAAGAGCTAGCAAATCGATTGGTTAAGTATTTGTTTGAGCCTAGAAACTCAATAGACCCAAAAGAAGCCTATCGAATGTTTAGAGGTCGAGATGCTAAAATTGAAGCTTTAATGAGAGATCGTGGTTTTCCTGTGAACTAGTAATAATTTAGTTTTATAAAAAAGCTTATTCTAACGGATAAGCTTTTTTTATTAATCACAGTAAAAATCTATTCAAACATAGTCTATTAATAGTTTTTATTTATAATTTTGTATTAATAACAATTATTATGACAATCACCCAACTTCATTATGTGTTAGCTGTTGCTGAACACCAAAATTTCACAAAGGCCGCCGAAAAGTGTTTCGTAACTCAACCAACCTTAAGTATGCAAATTCAAAAACTTGAAGACCAATTAGGTGTTCAAATTTTTGATCGTAGTAAAAAACCCATTGAGCTTACAGAAGTGGGAATAAAAATTGTAGATCAAGCAAAAAACATAGTTAATGAAGCCGATAGGATTAATGATATTGTAGATCAGCAAAAAGGATTTATAGGGGGTGAATTTAGATTAGGGATTATTCCAACCGTGATGCCAACCCTACTTCCTATGTTTTTAAAAACTTTTATAAAGCGCTATCCAAAAGTAAAGTTAAAGATAGAAGAACTAACTACAGAAGAAATTGTTCAACGAATTAAAGACGGTCATTTAGATGCTGCAATTGCAGCAACCCCATTAAAAAATGATCAAATAAAAGAGCGTGTATTATTCTATGAGCCTTTTGTGGGGTATGTTCCTAAAAACCATCGCCTTTCTTCAAAACAAAAGCTTGAGGTTTCAGATTTAAATATTGACGAGATGCTTCTCTTAGAAGACGGACATTGTTTTAGAGATGGAGTTATTAATTTATGTAAAGCTTTAAAAGCTCAAAACACGGATGAATTTCAGTTGGAGAGTGGAAGTATTGAAATGCTCATAAAGCTAGCCAATGAAGGAATGGGAATGACACTTCTACCCTATTTACACACTCTAGATTTGAAAGAAAATGAACAAGAAAACTTACGCTTTTTCAATGAACCCTCTCCCGCAAGAGAAGTCAGCTTAATATATCATAAAAGTGAATTGAAGATTCAAATTACAGAAGCGCTTCACACTATTATATCTGGAATCATTCGCGGGGCGATCGCCTTTCAAAACGTACAAATAATAAGTCCTATTGTTAAATAAAAAGAGCGGCCCTAAGGCCACTCTTACAGTTTACATATTAACTAAAGACTAATTCAAATAAACCATACATTGTTTCAAGTCAGGATTCACGTGAACCAATCTTTGAATAAATAATTTTAATTCTTCAATTTCGTATGGGAGCAATCTTAATATCGCTTTTTGAACTTCTTTACAAAATAAAGACGGATCGAAACTAACTTTATTAAGTACCGTTTTTGTATACTCAAACATTGCTCTTGACATATTTATAAAAATTTAAATTATTAAAAAGTAATGTTATTGAATAGGCGTGTATTTAAAGTTGTTTATAAATTTAAATAAATTTTTATACCTATAAATTAACTTTAACAATAAATTCTGATAAGATTATGATTTCAGCTTGACCGACCATTCAAATTCAAAAGAGGACACTTCGTCTCCATGTTTATCAACCCCAGCTGCTGTTAAAAAAAAACGCTGACCTTCTCCAGTTGCAATCGCTTTTTCAATTGCTGTATCTACAACAGCCCCTTGAGTACAGGAGAATGTAATCAACCCTTTTGCTTTTTTACTGAAAGAGGCTTTATTATTAACTACCAACATTGAGATAGATTTATTAGAAGCTTTGATTTTCATCATAAGCAAGGCGCCTGTTGATAATTCAGCTGCCATTCCTTGAACAGCCCAAAACATAGACCTAAAAGGGTTTTGGTTAATCCAGCGGTGCTTAACTACTACCACACACCTTTGATCGTCCAAAAATCTAGTTCTTACACCTGTTAAAAAGGCGGATGGGAGTTTAAATGCTAAAAATAAATTAAGTTTTCTGGGTGTGAAATCCATTGTTTTAAATAATATAAAGCTAATATAGTAATTAATTAAGACCTTATTTACAAGGTTAACGAACATCGGGCTTTGAAAGCGCTAAGTGAAAAACTCGTTAATTTAAATGAACTATAATTAATCTATTTGCTGCAAAAAAATAAAACAATAGCACATGAAGCGTAAAACACTATTAGTGAGACAATAAGGCTTAATTAATAGAGTTGTTAATATAACAGCATAGCCCACTAAATAATTTATATTTTAAATAATAGCATACTAAAAATATAATTATATTTTTAATTACCCAAAACCATAAAACAACTTAAAACCTCAATTATCATGACGAATTTTTTTAAATTAATTAGTATTTTCATTTTATGTAGTCAAATCTGTTCTTGCCAAAAGATGGTGACAGGTAATGGCATAAGCGCAACCGAAAGCCGTAACCTAAACGGCTCTTTTAATTCAATTGAGGTCAGCACAGGCATTGATCTTTATTTAACCCAAAGTCAGACTACAAGCATTTCAGTCAAAGCGGATAAAAATCTTATGGAGTTTATAAATACCGAAATTGAAGGTGAAACTCTGAAAATTTTTATGAAAGGAAACATAAAACACAAAAATGCCACAAAAGTAATGGTTCACTTTAAAACAATTGAACAAATTACAGCTAGTAGCGGTAGTGATGTTTTTAGTACAAATAGCATAAAAGTTTCTAAGCTAGGTTTAACAACTAGCAGCGGAAGTGATATGAAACTTTCTGTAGAAACAGATCATTTAGAAAGCAACTGCTCAAGTGGCAGTAATTTAACTTTAGAGGGGGTTACTCGTAGCTTTATTGGAAAATCATCGAGTGGGAGTGATTTAAACGCCTCTAAATTAATTGCAGAAACCTGTGAGGCTAATGCGTCGAGCGGAGCCGATTTATCCGTAAATTGCTTAGAATCATTTAATGCAAATGCATCAAGTGGTGGCTCCATTAAGAACTACGAATCTTCAATTAAAACAGTTAAAAATTCGTCTTCTGGTGGCAAAATAAGTACTAAAAACTAAACCCTATGGAATCTAATTATTCAAAACTTTTTGCCGGCAGTTTTATTGTTGCACAACGCATCGTACAAAACTTAAAAGAACAAGGCATCTCACCTATTGTCAAAGATGAAACCGAATCTGCAAGGCTTGCAGGCTTTGGCACATCTACTTACGGACTTCAAGAGCTGTATGTACATGCTTCTGAAAAAATAAAAGCAGAAACAATTGTGGCCAAAACACTAGCAGAATTATAAATTTAATAAGCGTATTTATTAATTTAGATTATGACTTTACATTAAACATTGTATTTTAGTGGATCACAATCCATTCTGTATGACCATGAAAAACATATGTCTTTATCTAAGTTTAGTCTCGCTATTTATTGGTTCTAGTCAATCTATAAAAGTTCCTGTCGACACTCTGGTTACTACGACCCACTCCACTACAATCAAAGGGGTGGATTTTAGTTATACCGCAGAAACGGGCATGCAACCTGTTTGGGATAAAGACGGCCTGCCTATTGCGAGCCTATTTTATACCTATTACACAAGGAACAATATAAAAAACAGAGCGGAGCGTCCCTTACTCATTTCTTTTAATGGCGGTCCAGGATCAGCCTCTGTATGGATGCACATGGCTTATACAGGTCCTCGTATTTTAAATGTCGATTCTGAAGGCTACCCTGTACAGCCATATGGTTTTAAAAACAATCCAAATTCTATACTAGACGAAGCTGATATTGTTTTTGTGAACCCTGTAAATACAGCCTACTCAAGAATGCTCCCAAATAGTGAAGGAGAACTACCAGACCGAGAGCATTTTTTTGGAATCAATGAAGACATTAAGTATTTAGCAGAATGGATTAACACATTTGTGAGCAGGAAAAACAGATGGGAATCTCCAAAATATATCATTGGAGAAAGCTATGGAGGTACTCGCGTGATGGGATTATCTTTAGAATTACAGCAAAATCAATGGATGTACCTAAACGGAGTTATTTTAGTGTCTCCAGCTGATTATAAGGTAATACGAGTAGGTGGCCCTGTATCTTCTGCATTAAACCTTCCCTATTTTACTGCAACTGCTTGGTATCATAAACAACTTCCTGAAGCTCTTCAATCAAAAGATTTATTAGAAATTCTCCCCGAGGCTGAAGCCTTTGCTCTCCACACACTATTGCCTGCATTGGCAAAAGGCGGCTTTATTGAGTCCTCAGAAAAAATGATGGTCAGTGAAACATTGGCTTATTATTCAGGCATGAGTCAAAAAGTAATTTTACAACACAACCTAGACGTCCCTAATTCATTTTTTTGGAAAGAACTTTTGAGAGATGAAACAGGACAAACTATAGGACGGTTGGACTCTCGTTACCTTGGAGTTGATAAAAAAGAGTCTGGTGACAGACCCGATTATAGTGCAGAATTAACCTCTTGGCTTCATTCGTTTACACCCGCGATAAATCATTATGTTAAGAGTGAATTACGTTTTGTAACAGATTTAAAATACAATATGTTTGGAGACGTCCGTCCATGGAATAATGACAATGACAACACACGTGATAACCTAAGATTAGCGATGGCACAAAACCCATACTTACAAGTACTAAACCAATCCGGATATTTCGATGGCGCTACAACTTATTTTAACGCAAAATATACATTATCTCAAATAGACCCTAGTGGTAAAATGAAAGAGCGCTTTCACTTCAAAGGCTATAGAAGTGGGCATATGATGTATCTAAGAAAACAAGATCTAATTAAAGCTAATGAAGACTTAAGAGAATTTCTTAAAATATCATCTGCTAACGGAAAGCCTGCAAAATACTAATGATGACACCCCTAGTAAGTATTATAGTACCTTTCAAAAATACCGCTAGTTATTTAGAGGATTGTTTGGAGTCAATACTAAAACAGACACTTACAAGCTGGGAACTACTTATTGTCGATGACGGGTCTACAGATGGCAGTGAAAAATTGGTTCAGAAATATGCTGACAAAGACAGTAGAATACAGTTGTTTAAAAATGAGGGTAAAGGAATTATTGAGGCCTTAAGAACAGCCTACTGCCATGCAAAAGGCATATATGTGACACGAATGGACAGTGACGATATCATGGCTGACAATAAACTTGAAAGCCTGCAACAGTCGCTACTCACTAAAGGAAAAGGCCACCTTGCTGTAGGAAACGTAAGTTACTTTTCTGAAATAGGGATTGGTGATGGATATAAACGTTATGAGACATGGCTAAATTCATTAACCAAAACGGGAACTAACTTTAAGGAAATTTATAAAGAATGTGTAATCCCATCGCCTTGCTGGATGGTTCACAAAACTGATTTAGACAACTGTGGTGGATTTACCTCAAATATATATCCTGAAGACTACGACTTGGCATTTCGCTTTTTTAAATATGGCCTCAAATGTATTCCATCTAACAAAGTGCTACACTATTGGAGGGACTACCCTATTAGAACCTCAAGAACAGATGTGAATTACGCCGAGAATTCCTTCTTAGAACTTAAAGTCAACTACTTTTTAGAGCTATCCCATCAAAAAGAAAAACAATTAATTATTTGGGGGGCAGGAACCAAAGGAAAAAAAATAGCACGCTTACTAATTGAAAGAAATATAAATTTTGAATGGATTTGTGATAACCCAAAGAAAATAGGGAAAACTATTTATAATCAAACACTAAAGTCTACTGACTATTTAAGTACCCTAAAAAACACTCAGAGTATTATATCGGTAGCTAACCGAGATGCTCAATTAGAAATAAAACATATTTTAACGACTTTAGGGTTAATAGATTTAGATGATTATTTCTTCTTCTGTTGAGTGAATCAAAGTTTAGTTTTTTATATTTGACAAATCAATTAAACGGATGCAGTTTTTACACCCAGAATATTTCTACGCGCTACCAGCACTGCTTATCCCCATTTTTATTCACTTATTTCAACTTAGGCGTTTTCAAAAGTATGCTTTTACAAATGTTGCATTACTGCAAAAATTAAGATTTCAAACCAGAAAAAGTTCACAAATAAAAAAATGGCTTATTCTTATTTTAAGACTCCTGGCTATCACTTGTATTATTTTAGCGTTTAGCCAACCTTACTTTTCAAATCAGAAAGCAATTAATAATACGTCTGAAACCGTAATTTATTTAGATAATTCTTTTAGCATGCAAGCCCTTGGAGCAAATGGCCCTTTATTAAAAAGAGGGATTCAAGATATTATTGATGGCATTGAAGAGACAAAGAAAATTAGTGTATTTACTAATGATAATAGTTATGAATCCATCACTCTGAAAAATCTAAAAAATAAATTACTTAATATAAATTACAGTCAAGACCAACTAAGCTTAAAGAATGTAATTTTAAAAGGGACTTCGCTGTTTTCTAGTTCTAAAAGTAGTTCAAAAACTCTTTTAGTAGTATCAGACTTTCAAAAACACAACCAAGATTTATTAACAGAAATAGATACTACAATTAAAGTCATACTAGTACCATTGAAGCCCCTAAACACAGCTAATGACTATATAGATGCTATATCAATAGAGTCCTCATTAAACTCAAGTACACAAATAAATGTCACAGCAAAAACCAACGATAAAAACAAAGACAGTATTGCTGTCACTTTATTTGAAGGAAATAAAATAATTGGGAAATCAATTTTAGAAAAATCAAAAGGCTATCAAACGTCTTTTGAGGTTCAATCTAAAAAAGGATTCAAAGGTAAATTTTCTATTGAGGACAGTCAGATATATTACGACGACAACTTTTATTTTAATATCCCAAAAACAAGTAAAATTACCGTACTGGCTATAAGTGATCAATCGAGCGCTCGTTTTTTAAGCAAAATATACACTAACGATGAATTTGTATTTAAGAACCAAGATTACAAAACGTTAGATTTTAGTAAAATTAAAGACACTAATTTAATAGTACTAAACGGAATAAACGATATTTCTTTGGCATTAAAAAACAGCCTCAAAGACTTCATCGCTACGGGAGGAATTGTTTTAATGATCCCAGGAAATAAAGGAGATGTCATATCTTACAACCGGTTAATATCTACACAAACAAAGCACTCTTTAAACCCTCTAAAAGTGCAAGAAAAAAGTATTACAGGTATTGAATTTAACCATGCTATTTTAAAAGATGTATTTAAAACAAAAGTGTCAAATTTTCAATACCCGTCGGTTAAAAGCTACTACCCTATCACTGCTTCAATAAATAAAATACTCACTTTTGAAGACCAACAAGCTTTTTTATCTCAGTTTAATTCTCTCTTTGTTTTTACTGCTTCATTAGATGCTGTTAACTCAAACTTCAAAAACTCGCCGTTAATTGTACCAACTTTATATAATATTGGTAGACTTAGTCTAAGCAATCCCCCACTACAGTACTGGACAGGAGCGGAAAATAGCTTCGACCTCAAATTGAACTTGCAAAAAGATCGTATTTTAAAACTTAGTCGTAACAAAGAAGAGTTTATACCGCTACAATCAAACTTCAATACAAAAGTACGAATTACAACAGGGGACATGCCAAATGAACCAGGGCATTATGCTGTCATAAAAGATAACGATACTATAACACATATTAGCTACAACTATAATCGCAAAGAAAGCATCCTTTCATATGACACCCTTTTGGATATCAAAGGGGCGATTATCAATAACGCCCTTAATAGTACACTTAAAAATATAAATTCTGAGGCGAATGTAATGTGGTTATGGAAATGGTTTATTATTTTTGCGTTATTATTATTAGCTATTGAAATGCTCATCTTAAAATATTTTAAATGAACGTACTTATAAAATCAGCTACCATTCTTGATGATAAAAGTGATTTCCATAATCAGACTCAAGATATCTTAGTTGAAAACGGTTTCATTACTAAAATTGCTAACTCTCTCACAAACCCAAATAAATATCCTATCATTCATCTCGAAAACCTCCATGTTTCAAGTGGCTGGTTTGACAGTAGTGTATCTTTTGGAGAGCCTGGGTTTGAAGAACGTGAAACAATATCAAATGGATTAGAAGTTGCAGCAGGATCTGGATTTACAGATGTTGCGCTTAACTCAAATACCTATCCGGTAATTGATTCTCATTCAGATATATCTTTTGTAATTTCAAAATCCTCAAATGCCACGACCAAACTCCACCCTATTGGAGCCCTCACAAACGAAAGTAAAGGGGTTGATCTGGCAGAACTATTTGATATGAAAGCTGCAGGAAGCATCGCCTTTGGAGATTATAAAAAACCCATTAAAAACCCTAATTTACTTAAAATTGCCTTGCAGTATGCCTCTAACTTTAATGGAGTTGTACACTCATTTCCACACGAAGCTAAGGTGGCTTCAAAAGGGGTTATGAACGAAAACATAACAAGTACCAGACTTGGACTTAAAGGGTTGCCAGCCCTGGCTGAAGAATTACAAATTGTTCGGGATTTATTTATATTGGAATACACTGGTGGAAAGTTACACATCCCTACAATTTCTACAAAAAAATCTGTGGAGCTAATCCGCGATGCTAAATCAAAAAAACTAGATGTAAGTTGTAGTGTCGCTATCCATAATCTGCTCTATACCGATGAAAAATTAATCGATTTTGACACAAACTTTAAAGTTAATCCCCCTTTAAGGTTAGCATCAGATTCTGAAGCTCTAATAGAGGGACTCAAAGACGGAACCATTGATATGGTAACATCAGATCACAACCCTATAAATATTGAATATAAAAAAATAGAATTTGACTATGCCAAAAATGGCACGATCGGATTAGAAAGTGCCTTTGGGGCTTTAAATTCGTTGTTTTCTACAAAAAAAACAATCCAGCTCCTTACAAAAGGAAAAGAGCGTTTTGGGGTTGCAAATTCAATTATCAAAATTGGCAGCTTAGCTCAATTGAGTTTATTTAACCCAAATAAAAGCTATGTTTTTGAAAGTAAACACATTCGTTCAAAATCAAAAAACTCATTGTTTGTTGGAACAAAACTAAAAGGAGCCGTTTATGGCATTATTGCCAATAACAAAACCTCAATACCAATTTAATGTTAGAAAATAAAGATGTCAAGTCAGGCAAAAGTATCGCTGTGATAAGCTATTTTTACCTCATAGGTGTTCTCATCGCATACCTTACAAATTCTGATAAAAAAAGTGAGTTTGCTTATTTTCATATTAGACAATCTTTAGGACTCTGGCTTTCATTTATGGCTTTAGGGTATCCTATTGGATATTTTGATAATTGGCAAATCACATTTTCATTTTGGATGGCCTTCGGTATCTTATTTGTTTATGGGTTTTCAACAGCTCTTTCTGGAAAAATGATACCAATTCCACTTGTTGGAAAAATATATCAAAAAGCATTTAAAAAAATTCATTAAATGAGTAAAGAACTAGCGTTAAAACACATCACTAGACCTTCAGTATTAAAAGAAAATGCGCCGTTGTTAATTATGCTTCATGGCTATGGAAGTGATGAAAACGATTTGTTTTCATTTGCGAATGAACTCCCTGAAGAACTGTTTATAATTTCACTAAAAGCGCCTTACCCTCTACAACCTCAAGGAAACGCTTGGTATGCCATTAATTTTGATGCAGAGCAAAACAAATGGAATGACAACGATGAAGCTAAATTATCAATGGAAATACTCATTAAATGCATTGATATGGCCTGTGAAAAATATCCAATTAATAAGAATAATATATCCTTGTTGGGATTCAGTCAAGGTACAATATTGGGAATGGCTACAGCATTAAACCACCCCTCCAAAATTAAAAATGTGATTGGATTGAGTGGATACATAAACCACGACATACTCCCTAAAAACACCAACGACTTAGACTATTCAAATCTAAACTTTTATTGTTCACATGGGACTGTCGATCAAGTCATCCCAATAGATTGGGCACGACAAACCCCCGTATTTCTTAAGTCACTAAATATAAAACATACCTATAGTGAATTCCCTGTAGGACATGGAGTCGCTCCAAAGAACTTCTACGAGCTAAGAGATTGGATCTCTACTAAAATTTAGTGGCAATTAATATGTAATTGGATTTTGAAGTTAAAAACATAACTTTAACCCATAGAGCTATGTGATTTAAATAACGGCATTCTTGGTCTCCAATTTTTCAATTTTTGTCTTGAATTTTTCGATATCAGTTTCGTACTTATCAATAATACTTTTAGAATTAACATACTGAAATACATTAACTAAAAGAGAAAACAGTAGAAGGTATAATAAGATATTTTTTTTCATTTTAAATAGATATTTGTAGTTGATCATAGGCAATTTTCACATTGTGAGGAAGTGTTTTTTCGACTTCGTCGTGAAAACCTAAATGATGACTAATATGAGTTAAATAAGCTTTTTTAGGGTTTACTAATTTTATAAAAGCTAATGCTTCTTTAAGGTTTAAATGAGATACATGGGGTTCAATACGCAAGGCGTTAACAACCAACACATCTAGGTTTTTAAGTTTCTCAACTTCTGCATCTGAGATAGTTTTAGCATCGGTTATGTAAGCAAAGTCATCAATTCTATAGCCAAATATTGGCAAAGTGTTATGCAATACATTAATAGGAATAATAGTTTTATTTCCAGTTGTAAAAGTGTTCTCTGAGATTTGATGGTCATTTAAGGTCAGTACTCCTGGATATTTATTTTCTTTCTTAAAAATATAATCAAATCGTTTGTAAAGTGACTTCAAAACACGCTCATCGGCGTAAATATCAATAGCACCCTGTCTGTAAAAAAAGGGCCTTAAATCATCCAAACCAGCCGTATGATCACTGTGTTCATGAGTAAAAAGAACAGCGTTAATTTCAGTACAATCCGTTCGTAACAACTGCTGTCTAAAGTCTGGGCCACAATCAATTAGAATTGAAAAATCAGTCCATTGAACTAAAACAGAAACTCGAAGCCGTTTATCTTTGGGGTTATCACTTAGGCAAACAGGGTGATTACTCCCTATAATAGGAATGCCTTGTGAGGTTCCGGTGCCTAAAAATGTGATTTTCAATTGGTTTTTAATTTCAACAAAAATAGTCTATTTTTTTTTGTAAGATTATCTAAAATAGTACATTTGTTTATAAACAACTCCTTAAATTCGAAGATGGAAATAACCCTTAAAGGAGATGCTAAAATGGAAAGCATCCCATCACTAAAAGACAAAGCTTTAAGAATTAATCTAAATGAGAATATATACGGGACTTTTGCCGAGATAGGTGCTGGACAAGAAACAGTAAGGCAATTCTTCAGAGCTGGTGGTGCATCCGGGACTATTGCAAAAGCAATGTCTGCTTACGATAAATCCTTTAGTGATGCCATTTATGGAAATGAAAAAAACCAACGCTATGTCACTGAAGATCGTCTAAAGAAAATGTTAACTCACGAAGTTAAACTTATTGAAGATAGACTTTCTAGAGATGACTACCCTAATAAAATGTTTTTCAGCTACGCAAATACAGTGGCTACAATAGATTTCGCAAAACGCTTTAAAGGCCATGGATGGGTTGGAATTAAATACCAAATTGACTCAGAACAAGAAGAGTATAACGAAATCACACTTCACATACGTTTTAAAGAAACAGATGCTCGCTTACAACAAGAAACACTTGGTAAATTAGGTACTAATTTAATTTATGGTGCATATTATAAATACAATAGACCTAAAAAACTTTTAAGATACCTCTACGATCACATAGATAAAGACCAGTTAGAAATTGACACCATAAACTTCTCAGGTCCTGTTTTTAAAGACGTTGACAATAGGCTAATGAGCCTCCAGTTACTAAAAAATGGAATGACAGATGCCGTCATGTTTTCACCTGATGGAAATAATGTATTGCCTGCTCGTGTATTATACAAGAAAAACATCTTAGCTTTCAGAGGGAGCTTTAGGCCTGTAACCAAGGTAAATATGGACATGTATGAGAAATCATATGAAATGTTTATCAATGAAAATAAAGTTCAGAAAGAAAAAACTCAAGTTGTTTTTGAAATCACATTGTCAAACTTAAGAGCCTCTGGAGGCGAGATTGACGAACAAGACTTCATGGACCGAGCAAGACTACTTTGTTCTCTGGGACAAACTGTTTTAATCTCTAATTTTCAAGAGTATTATAAGCTAGTAGAGTACTTTAACTTGTACTCAAAAAACCGTATGGGATTGGCCATGGGGATTAATAATTTGATTGATATTTTTGACGAAAAATATTATCGTCATTTAAGTGGTGGAATTTTAGAAGCCTTCGGGAAACTTTTTTATAAAGACTTAAAAGTTTACTTATACCCAATGCTAAACGAAAACAAAACAATGACAACTAGTGAAGACCTTAAAGTCCATCCACGAATGAAAGAGCTGTATAAATTCTTTAAATTTAATGGCAAACTAGTAGATATAAAGAACTACGACCAAGAAATACTTAATATTTTTTCTAGAACAGTCCTTAAAATGATTTCTAAAGATGAGCACGGATGGGAAGAAATGCTTCCTGAAGGAGTTGCCGATATAATAAAAGAACAAAAATTATTTGGTTATGAAGCCTAATTAAATAAAAAAAGCGACCAATTGGTCGCTTTTTTTATTTAAGAATTTGAGATGTATGTTCCTTTGTTTTCACTTTGACAATAATGTCCTCTATAAGGCCATGCGCATCAATTACAAATGTAGTTCTATGGATGCCATCATAGTCTTTACCCATGAACTTTTTTGGTCCCCAAACACCAAATGCATTAATAACTGATTTATCCTCATCAGCTAACAATGGATAAGGAAATCCGTATTTTTCTTTAAAGTTACTCTGTCTTTTTGCACTGTCAGCACTGACGCCTAATACGTCATAACCTAAGGCTGTAAAACGGCTGTAGTTGTCGCTTAAATTACATGCCTCTACGGTGCAGCCAGGTGTGCTTGCCTTCGGATAGAAAAATAAAACGAGTTTTTTACCTTTATAGTCCGCTAAAGATATGCTGTTTCCAGCTTCATCTAGGGATTGGAAATTTGGAGCAGTATCTCCTATTTGTAATGTAGTCATAATTAGTATATTTGATTAATAAAACAAAGATAGAAGAATGACAAAAACTGAGAAGGTAAATTTTGTTATAAAAACCTTAAAAGATTTTTATCCCGAGATCCCTATACCACTAGATCACAAAGACCCTTACACGCTTTTAATTGCAGTCTTGTTATCGGCACAATGCACAGATGTTCGTGTCAATAAAATAACACCTCTCTTATTTGCAAAAGCAGATAACCCCTATGACATGATTAAAATGACAGTTGAAGAAATAAAACAAATCATAAGACCTTGCGGACTATCGCCAATGAAAAGTAAAGGAATTTATGGATTGTCAAAAATTATCATTGAATCTCACAATGGAGAAGTCCCTAAAAGCTTTAGCGCGTTGGAGGCCTTACCAGCTGTTGGACATAAAACAGCGAGTGTGGTAATGGCGCAAGCATTTGGAGTGCCTGCATTTCCTGTAGACACACATATTCATCGTTTAATGTACCGTTGGAATCTTACTAATGGTAAAAATGTTACACAGACTGAAAAGGATGCCAAACGATTATTTCCTGAAGAGTTATGGAATGACCTTCACCTTCAAATAATTTGGTATGGACGTGAATACTCTCCCGCTCGCGGATGGAATTTGGATACGGATATAATTACCAAAACCATTGGAAGAAAAACAGTAATTGATGCGTATTACAAATAAAAAATCCTGACTTGCATCAGGATTGTAAGTTCACATACTAATTAATAATCGTTTCAAACTTCAAACCGTTGTAAACAGACACTTTAAAAGCTTTTGAATAATTCAAAAGAAAATTTATAGTTTCTATTTGGGGTTTAAAATCGTTCGAAAATGTGTTTTTTTTAGAGTAAATTTTTGCCATTAGCCTGTCATATTTAGTTAGTCCTAAGTATAACGACAAAAAAATTAAATTATTTTATCAAAATTTAATTTGTTAGAACAATATTATTTGATTCAATTAATTTTCGAAGGTTAATTAAGGCATAGCGCATTCGTCCTAAGGCTGTGTTTATAGAAACAGAAGTATTTTCTGAAATTTCTCTAAAGCTCATATCGTTGTACATTCGCATTTTTAGTACCGTTCGCTGATCTTCCGGAAGCTCTTCTACCAAATTCCTAATGTCATCATGAATTTGTGAGCGAACTAATTCTGCTTCAGCATTTAAAGTATCGTCACTTAGCACTGAAAATATATCAAAATCTCCGCTGTTATTAAATTTAGGCATGCGATTGTTTTTCCTGAAATAATCAATTACCAAGTTGTGCGCTATTCGCATAACCCAAGGCAAAAACTTACCCTCTTCATTATACTTACCAAGTTTTAAGGTTTTAATAACTTTGATAAAGGTGTCTTGAAATACATCTTCGGTAACATCTCTGTCATATACTTTTGAGAAAATAAAACTATAAAGACGTTGTTGGTGTCTGTTTATAAGCACGGAAAGGGCTGATTCATCTCCATTAATATAATTGCTAACAAGTATAGCATCGCTTAAAGATTTTGAGTTCATAACACAACTTTTTTTTATGCACACGGGGTATGCTGGGTTAAAAAAATAAAAAAAGTAATGTTATGCTATAAGCTTTCATTTAATGTTGGATTCAAATATAACAACATTATCGCTTTGTATGCAAATTTATTGAGGTTTTTTTAACATGAAGAAGATCCAGAAGGCATTAATAATTTTTATAATAATAGTATATTTGTAATCAAATTTCAAACTAATTAATGTCAACAAACCTTTCAAAGTTAAGTCCAAAAGAACACATTCTAATTAAAGGAGCAAAACTTCACAATCTTAAAAATATTGATGTTGCGATCCCTCGTCATAAATTAGTAGTAATTACCGGTCTTTCTGGATCAGGTAAATCTAGCTTGGCTTTTGATACTTTGTATGCGGAAGGCCAACGACGTTATGTAGAAAGCTTATCGAGTTATGCTAGGCAGTTTCTGGGACGATTACATAAACCAGATGTAGACTATATTAAAGGAATCGCTCCGGCAATAGCAATTGAACAAAAAGTGAATTCTACCAACCCACGATCTACAGTTGGAACAACAACAGAAATTTATGATTACTTGAAATTAGTGTTTGCCCGCATCGGAAAAACCATTTCTCCCATCTCAAACAACCCCGTAAAAAAAGACACGACTAGCGATGTTATCAATTATATTAAAACACTTAATATCGGAGACAAACTTCTACTTCTTGCCCCAATCCACTTAGAAGAAGGGCGGACACTAGAAAACAAACTACAGGCACTTGTTCACCAAGGGTTTGCAAGAATTAAAGTGGGCGACAACGTTGAACGTATTGAACAAATTGAAGATTTTAAAGAAAGTTCTGAAACAATAAATCTAGTAGTAGACCGAATTATTGTTAAAGAGGATACAGACTTTTATAATCGTTTAGCAGATGCTATTGAAATGGCTTTCTTTGAAGGAAAAGGACGTTGTGTCATTGAACAAATTAAAGACTCAAAATCCCGCGAGTTTAGCAATTCATTTGAATTAGATGGCCAAAAGTTTCTAGAGCCTAACTCACACCTATTTAGTTTCAATAATCCATATGGTGCCTGTCCAAGATGTGAAGGTTATGGAGATGTGATTGGAATTGATGAGAGTTTAGTAATTCCTAACACCTCACTTTCAGTTTATGAAAATGCTCTTTTCCCATGGAAAGGAGAGACTATGAAGTACTACAGAGATCTACTTGTAAATAACAGTCCTAAGTTTAACTTTCCAATTCACAAACCCTATTTTGAATTAGAGCCAAAAGATCAAAAATTAGTTTGGACTGGAAATAGTTATTTTACAGGGCTTAATGCCTTTTTTGAAGAACTAGAATCTAAGGCATATAAAGTGCAAAATCGTGTAATGTTATCTCGTTATCGTGGAAAAACTAAATGCAGTGAATGCCATGGAAAGAGGTTAAGAAAAGAAGCTAATTACGTAAAAGTTGGAGACGCCTCTATTTCTGACCTAGTAGAGATGTCTCTTAAAGATTTAAAACACTTTTTTGAGAATCTAAAATTAGATTCCAAAGAACAAGAAATCGCAAAACGACTCTTAAAAGAAATTCATAACCGTTTAGATTTCTTAACAAATGTAGGACTCGATTATTTAACTCTAAACAGGAAATCAAACACACTCTCAGGAGGAGAAAGCCAACGAATAAATCTTGCTACCTCTCTTGGAAGTAGCCTTGTGGGATCAATGTATATATTAGATGAACCAAGTATTGGACTTCACTCTAAGGATACTGAACGTCTTATTAATGTACTCAATGCATTACGAGATTTAGGAAATACTGTTATTGTAGTAGAACACGATGAAGCGATTATGGAATCTGCAGATTACATAATTGATATTGGACCAGAAGCCGGAACATTTGGTGGTGAAGTTATGGCTAACGGAAGCTATAAATCTCTTCTAAAAAGCAACACCTTAACAGCTCAATACCTGAACGGATCTTTGAAAATAGAGGTCCCTAAAAAAAGAAGAAACTCAAAATACCACATAACAATAAAAGGAGCTAGAGAACATAATTTAAAAAATATTGACGTAAAATTCCCATTAAATATGTTAACGGTTGTCACTGGAGTCTCTGGAAGTGGTAAAAGCACATTGGTTAAAAAAATTGTATACCCAGCCTTGCTTAAATTAATTGGAGGTTACGGAGAAAAAGCAGGCGAATTCACCTCTATTGACGGTAATTTTAGTACAGTTAAATTTATAGAGTTTATAGATCAAAACCCTATTGGACGCTCGTCAAGATCAAACCCTGTGACCTACATAAAAGCCTATGATGATATTCGTGCTTTATTTGCTAAACAAAAACTAAGTGTTTTAAGAAACTACCAACCCAAACATTTCTCTTTTAATGTTGATGGAGGGCGTTGCGATACTTGTAAAGGAGAAGGCGCTGTCACAATTGAAATGCAATTTATGGCTGATGTTCAACTTAAATGTGACGATTGCAATGGAAAACGTTTCAAAAAACAAATATTAGAAATCAAGTTTCATACTAAAACCATAGACGATATTTTAAACATGACTATTGATGATGCAGTTGCATTTTTCGAGACTCATAAAGTCCCTAGAATAAAAACTAAACTACAACCCCTTCAAGATGTAGGACTTGGGTACGTAACTTTAGGACAAAGTTCTTCTACCCTCTCTGGAGGCGAAGCACAACGAATAAAATTAGCCTCATTTTTGGGTAAAGGATCAAAATCAGAAACAGGCTTATTTATTTTTGATGAACCGACAACTGGACTTCACTTTCACGATATTAAAAAACTTTTAAAATCCTTTAATGCATTAATTGAAAACGGGCACTCTATTTTGGTAGTTGAGCATAATCTAGAACTTATTAAATGTGCAGACCATGTCATTGATCTAGGCCCGGAAGGGGGAGCGAACGGAGGCCATCTTTTAGCAGAAGGCACACCTGAAATTGTGTCAAAAGTTTCTACCTCATCAACTGGTAATTTTCTAAAAAGTAAACTAGCTTAAATTTACATAAAATGATATTTAATTATTAAAAAACGGGTTTGGCACGCTGTTTGATAATAATTAATAAATCATGAATTTCATAAAGATAAATCATTTTTAGTTAGTTAGTTAGTTAGTTAGTAGAAAACTCCGTAGTTGAATATCCCAAATCACTACGGAGTTTTTCTGTTTAATAAACAAGCTTTTCGGATAGCTTAAGTGTTAAATTCCTACGACTGTAGTGTTCAAGTCCTTTGGAATCCACTTCTAAGCTATCACTCTTGTAAGCTTCAAAATGACTTAATAAACAAATACGAAGTAATTTTGCATCAGCATACTTAAAATAGGCACCACTACAGGTCGACGCTAAGATGTCTTCTATATCAGACTGTTGTGGGCCTAGAGCAATAATAGGGCGCTTAGACGCCATGTATTCAAATAGTTTACCTGGGATTATATATTGTGTTTCTTTAGAATTTTCTTCTATAAGCAGTAATAACTGACTGTTTTTTTGATATAATAAAGCCTCACTATGAGAAACATACCCAATCTGACGGGTATATACATCGAGGCCAAAAGCCTTTATACTCTCTAAAACACTTTCACTTACGTAGCCGATTAAATTTAATTGAAAGGCTTCAGAAAACTCCGTTGATTCATTAACCATTTCAGAAAGAACATTCCATAAAACATGGGGGTTTCTACCGTCTAGCAGGGAGCCGATATGAGATAAAGTGAATTTTGAATCTAGTTTACTGTTTGTATTAATTTCAAAGTCGTAGCCATTGGTTATAACGGATATAGGGGTTGTTGTGAGTTTGGAGAATATTGTTTTCGTTTGTAAACTTGTTACAATAATTTCGTCGGCTTCTGTAAGAACAGTCGATTCTAGCTGGTCGTGCTTCTTTTTAGATTTCGCGGTCAGTTTTAGTTTTTTATGATAGCCTATCTGAGTCCAAGGATCTCTAAAGTCTGTAATCCATTTAAGTTGGTGGATTTGCTTTAGCTTTAACCCAATTAAATGCAAACTATGTGGAGGTCCAGTGGTAATAATGGTATCAATCTTATGGGTTTTGATATAATCCGACAGAAATGAAACCGAAGGTTTTACCCATGAAACTCTAGCATCAGGAATAAAAAAATTACCACGAACGAATAAGAGTATTTTTTCTAAAATCGTTTGTTTTTTCTGACCAGTTATTATGCCCTTAGACAATTTGCTCGTTTTTGACTTGGAGACTAATTGAGCCCATTTATAAGGCTCATTAATTGGAGTTTGTAATACTTCTAAATTAGAACTCACCTCAGAAACCATGGTTGTATCTATAATTGGATAATTTGGGTTTTTGGGACAATAAACGATAGGCTCTATTCCAAACTCAGGTAAATACTTCACAAACTTTAACCACCTTTGAACGCCAGGACCTCCTGCAGGGGGCCAATAATATGTGATTATGAGAACTTTTTTCACGATTGTGTTCTATAAGTTAAAACGACTTGACCTAAAATTAAAACGACAAACATGATGGTGCTTATTAAGGCAATATTAGAACCTGTTTTAACGACTGATGGATTAAACCTAAATACAATTTGGTGAGATCCCTTAGGGATATTAAGGCCCCTTAATACATAGTTAACATTAAAGTGATCGACTTCTAGACCATCAATAGTTACGTCCCATCCGTTCTTGTAATAAACCTCAGAAAAGACAGCGAATCCATCGGAAGCATTCTTAGACTCATACACCAGCTTGTTAAGCTTATACTCGACTAATTTTATGACAGCCGTTGAATCTATCTTGTAATTTTTGGAAGGAAATTCGGATTTTTTGGATATCGCTGTAAATTTTGTGTGAATCGAATCTAAAGCCATTATTTCTTCATCTGCCGTTTGCACAGCCTTAACAGAATTTACAAACCATGCATTTCCATTACTTTCGTCATTTTTAAAATAACTTAAAACATCCTTATTGTCTTTGTATATAACATATTTGGTATTTAACATATTAAGGACTTCAAAATTATTTTTGTCAATATGAAATTCTTGCAACTCTTGAAACCGTCTAAGTTTGGCAGCATGGTACCCTCCAATGGCATTATGAAAATATGAGGTCTTCGTAGAATTATCGGATAGATCTAAGACTCTGTAGGTCGTTGTGTCTGTTAATATTTCTTTATTAATTGTACTTAACTGGTAAGGCTTGTCTACCTTAATGGCAGCGACAAAATTATCAGTATTCACATAACGACGATCTACTCCTATAAGATCAATTACAAGCACTAAACCCAAAAGAATGACTGTAGTGTTTTGGGATATTTTTTGTTTTAAGTATGTAAAAATTAAAGCTGCAGATGCTAGTACAAATAAAAGTGTTCTTAAAACATCATCTGAAAAAATAGTACTTCGATCCAGTCGTATAGCTTCAACAAAAGAAGCTCCATAGTACTGTAAGAACTGTCCATCGGTTGCCCCAACAAAATCAAAGAATGTATTTTTAAAAATAAGAAAAGTCAAAGTAATTCCACCAACAATAGCGGAGGCCTTTTTAAGGGCATCCAACTTGGCTTTAGAAGAGACCTCTTTATTAAATACTTGTGCAAGCCCTAAGGTGGCTAGTAAAGGGGTGCATAATTCTAAGATAACCTGAATGGAGCTAACAGCTCTAAACTTATTATACAAGGGAACATAGTCAATAAATAAGTCCGTTAAAAACGATAGATTTTTACCATAAGATAAAAGTAATGACACCAAAACACCTATAATTAACCACCATTTAAAACGGCCGTGGTATAGAAATAAAGCTAGCACAAAAAGAAAAACAACAACGGCTCCTAAGTAGGCCGGCGCTTCTACTATAGGCTGATTACCCCAATACATAGGCGCCTGCCTGGATTCCTGAAGCGCTTGTAACGGAGAAGCTCCAAGAGCTTTATATGCCTTGTATGTTTCTGAATCTTTGCCTAAATCTTCTCTATTGCCTCCACCCATAAACCGAGGGATAAAGAGGTTGAAGCTTTCTAATATTCCATAACTAAATTGAGTGATATAAGCCTTATCTAGGCCTGAACTTTGTTCTCTAATACTACCATCTAAATTAATTGTTAACTCACTTTTGCTTCGTGTACTTTCTTTGGTGTATGAACTTGTAGCTAAGAGATTGGTTGCATTCATTCCGAGTGCTAAAAAAGCAGCTACAAAAAGAACAGCTGATGCTTTGAAAAATGCGGGTAATTGATTTGATTTAATTGCTTGAACCAAGTAGGAGATCCCTAAGATTAAGATTAAAATAAAAAGATAATAAGACATTTGCGGATGATTGGTTACCAATTCAAGTCCGGATGCAATTGCCGTTAAGGAAAAGCCTATAAAATAACGCTTTTGAAAAGTCAAAATAATCCCTGATAGCACCAAAGGCATATAGGCAATTGCATGCGCTTTAGAGTTATGTCCTACCCCTAAAATAATAATTAGATAGGTAGAGAACCCAAAGGCTAGAGCTCCAAAAGCAGCCATTCGATACTCAATTTTTAATACGAGTAATAATATATAAAACCCTATCAAGTACAAGAAAAGATAATCGGCAGGACGTGGTAAAAACCGAAGTGCTAAATCGAGTTTTTTTATGTAATTGTGCGGATATTTTGCCCCTAACTGAAAAGTTGGCATCCCCCCAAAAGCTCCGTTAGTCCAATACGATTCAGAATCATAAGCTTCACGAAAATCAGTGTGTTGCTTCGCCATTCCAGTATACTGCACAATATCGCTTTGATAAATTTTTTGTCCTTTCAGGACTGGGCTGAAATATAACAAAGACACTAGTATGAACCCAAAAATGACTAAAATGTGTGTTCCGAATTTTTTCAAGTTAGTGTTCATTAATTGATTGATTTATTCAACTTCTTCGTAATCAACATATTCTCCAATATCATTTTTTGAAGTTTTTGAATTTGGCATTTTGTCAATACTTGTTTCTCCTTCTTTTTGATTGGGTTGTTTGGGAGTGGATTGGTTTCTAAAATGAGCTTCCGCTTTTTTAGCAACCGAACGTACTATATACGGCGCAAGCAGTCGCATTACGTACTTAAAGAGTGTATACACTAAAATGAAAATTAGAACCGTTCTAAGGAATCCAATGATAGACGCATTTTGTAACATCGATAGATTATTTTTTCAAAAATACAATTCTTATTTTTATTAGTTAAATAAATATAAAATGTTTTATGTCATATAAAAAGAGAAATACCGATTAATAATGTATTATGTAGTAATAATAAATACAAAAAAAATATGTAGGTTTGATGAAATCAATTGAAATGAAAAACACTCTAAACCTTCTAATTACTATTATATTCTGCTGTCAAATTACTAGTATACATGCTCAATATACAGATGTCATAAATTCAAACAGACCAGGATCATCCCAGAGTGCATTTTCTGTAGGAACTAACGTTTTACAGTTTGAATTAGGCTCCTATTTAGTAAAAGAAAAAAGAAGTTTATATCCCACATATGAAGTCTCGGGCTATGGCGTTGACTTTGCCTTGCATTATGGCATTTGGAAAGAAGCTTTAGAGCTCAATATCCTTGGAACATATCAAAATGACACGCAGTCGTTTTCTTCAAATATAGAAGACGTTAGAACGCGAGCGAATTTCAAAAACTTCAACATTGGAGCCAAGTACTTGGTTTATGATCCAAATAAAAACAAATCAGACAAACCCAATCTTTACAGCTATCATGCCAACAGAGGCTTTAAATGGTCTAGCTTAATCCCAGCAGTATCTGTGGCAGGAGGCGTTAATTTTGACTCTAAAAATAACCCGTATACGGCAGCTACAGTAGATGGTCTTAGTTATCGTGGGAGTTTGATTACACAAAACAATTTTGCTGGTGGATGGGTCTTTATAACAAATTTAATACTGGACCGAATTGGAAGTGACCAAACAGATTTTAATTATATACTCACCTTAACCCATTCATTTAATCCAAAATGGGTCATGTTTGCAGAAACTCAAGGGATTAAAAGTGATTTTTATGCTGATAATTTATTTCGCTTTGGAGGGGGGTATTTATTAAGTAAAAATTTACAATTAGACACTGCCCTAACCCTAAATACTAAAGATACTCCCTCTGTGTTAAATATTAGTTTTGGCGCCTCTTACAGAATAGACAGACACGACGCTTCAAAGTGAAACAAAAATAAGTCAAACAGAAAAAGGAGAGTAATTTTAATTAATTCGGATCGGTATGATATGCATTAAAGAAGCCACTTCAAAAAAAGATATTAAAACATTTGTTAAGTTTCCTTTTTCTATTCATAAAAACTCCAAGTATTGGGTTCCGCCAATAATAAGTGAAGAAGTTAAAAATTTTGACAAGAAAAAAAACCCAGTTCTTTTAGATTCAGATGTCAGGCTATTTCTGGCTTACAAAAACGAAGTTCTAGTAGGGCGTGTCGCTGCTATAATTAATTGGATTGAAGTAAACGAACAAGGCCTTAGGAAAATGCGTTTTGGTTGGATGGATATGATTGATGATCTTGAGGTCACTAAAGCACTACTAAATAAAGTAAATTCGATAGGGAAAGCTCACAACCTGGACTATATGGAAGGGCCTATCGGTTTCTCTAACTTAGATAAAGTTGGGGTTCTTACTTATGGTTATCAAGAAATTGGGACAATGGTTACTTGGTATAATCCCCCCTATTATGTGGATCATTTTAAAAAACTAGATTATAAGGTAGAAAAAGAATACGTAGAGCATAGATTTAAAGTTAAGGATATATTATTTGAAACCCACGAACGCCTTCAAGGACTTATTAAAAAACGTTACAACTTAAGAGCCTTATCTTTTAATAAAACAAAAGATGTATTAGCCTATGCCGATAGAATGTTTGACTTATTTAACGATAGCTTTGCGAGTTTATCTTCTTTTGTGAAAATATCAGATATTCAAAAAGACGATTTGAAAAAGAAGTTCTTGACCTTTATAAATCCTGAATACATAAAGTTCGTTGTAAATGAATCTGACGAATTAGTTGCTTTTTCAGTAATTATGCCCTCATATTCAAACGCCTTTCAGAAAATAAATGGTAACTTATTTCCGTTTGGACTTTTCCATATTATTAAAGCGAAAAAATCTAAAACAGTTGATTTATATTTAATAGGTGTACATCCTAAATATCAAAAAAAGGGAGTACATGCCATTATTTTTAATGAGTTCCAAAAAACATTGGAAAAGAACAAAATTTTAGAATGCAGATTAACTCCTGTTTTAGCTAATAATTTAGCCATGAGAAATATGTGGACTGATTACAAGTTAAAATTGATTAAAAAACGTTGTACGTTTAGAAAAGATCTTAGCTAACTTCATATACTAGACGCCCATTGCTGCAGCAACAGAAGCCGATAATCGTTTATAAACCCCTTTTTCCAAGCGCTCTCTTATCACAGAAAAAGCTTGAAGCGTCTCTTCTACATCCTCTAAGGTATGCATTGATGTTGGGATCAATCTCAGTAAAATCAATCCTTTAGGGATCACAGGGTACACCACAATAGAGCAGAAAACCCCATAGTTTTCACGTAAATCTTTAACCAATGTCATCGCTTCAGGAATACTTCCTTTCAAATAAACAGGCGTTACACAGCTTTGAGTTTTCCCTAAATCGAAACCTCTATTTCTTAATCCTGTTTGTAGAGCATTTACAATAACCCAAAGCTTCTCTTTCAGCTCTGGCATTGTCCTTAGCATGTCTAAACGTTTTAAAGCACCTTTAACTAGTTGCATTTGCAACGATTTCGCAAACATTTGCGACCTAAGATTGTACTTTAAATAATCTATGATTTCTTTATCCCCAGCTATAAAGGCCCCTGTACTTGCCATAGACTTAGCAAAAGTGGCAAAATATACATCTATATCATCTTGAACTCCTTGCTCCTCTCCTGCTCCAGCCCCTGTTTTCCCAAGGGTTCCAAAGCCATGTGCATCATCCACTAAAAACCTGAAGTTAAACTTCTTTTTAAGGTCTACAATTTCCTTAAGTTTCCCTTGCTCTCCTCGCATCCCAAAAACGCCTTCTGAAATCACAAGGATTCCGCCACTCGTTTGCTCGGCCATTTTAGTGGCTCTTTCCAAGTTTTTCTCTAAGCTTTCAATATCGTTGTGTTTATATGTAAAACGTTTTCCTATGTGCAAGCGAACTCCGTCAATAATACAGGCATGTGCATCAACATCATAAACGATAATATCGTCTTTTGAAACTAAGGCATCAACGGTAGACATGATGCCTTGGTATCCAAAATTCAAAAGATATGAAGCCTCTTTACTTACAAATTCGGCCAATTCGTTTTGTAATTGTTCGTGAAATGTGGTGTGACCAGACATCATACGAGCTCCCATAGGGTAGGCCGAGCCATATTCACTAGCAGCTTCAGCATCTACTTTTCTAACTTCAGGATGATTAGCCAATCCTAAATAGTCATTTATACTCCACGTTATCACTTCCTTTCCCTGAAATTTCATGCGATTTGAAATCTGGCCTTCAAGTTTTGGAAATACAAAATAGCCCTCGGCTAAACTCGCCCATTTTCCTAAAGGGCCTTTGTCTTTGTATATTTTTTCAAATAAATCTCTCGTCATTGTTATGAATTATTACACTCACAAAGTTATTCAATAAAATTATTAATACATAATAATTTTAACAGTTTAAAAGCGAATTAGTCCCTAGGAAATTGACAATTTATGCAAAAACTACTTTATAAATTCTATGGGGTTTGGAGTGTTTTTAAGAGGAGAATCGAAAAAACCTTGATCTTCCATCCATTGGTCGTTATAAACCTTACTCATGTACCTTGAGCCGTGATCTGGGAAAATTAAAACAACGATATCATCCGACTTAAAAGTACTTGTTTCGTTGAGTTGTTTCACTGCTTGAATTACAGCACCTGAAGTATAACCCGCAAACAAACCTTCTGTTTGAGCTAATTCTCTTGCACTATGAGCACTCTCTTCGTCAGCTACTTTAATAAATTCATCAATAATATCAAAATTGGTCTCAGTTGGTATGAGATTTTTACCAAGACCTTCTATTCGATAAGGATATATTTCGTTGGCATCAAACTTTCTGGTTTCGTGATACTTTTTCAGGACTGAGCCATAGGCATCTACGCCTATTATTTTTATGTTTGGGTTCTGCTCTTTAAGAAATTTTGCCGTTCCAGAAATGGTGCCTCCAGTTCCGCTACAGGCCACTAAATGAGTGATTTTACCTTGTGTTTGGTTCCATATTTCTGGGCCAGTTGTTTTGTAATGTGCCTCGGTATTTAGGCTATTGAAATATTGATTAATGTAAACTGAGCCTTCTATTTCTTTGTGTAATCGTTTTGCGACCTCGTAATAGGATCGTGGATCATCCGCCTTGACATGTGCTGGGCATACATATACTTTAGCCCCCATACTTTTTAGCATGTCAATTTTATCTAAAGATGATTTTGAGCTCACCGCTAAAATACAATCATAGCCTTTTATGATGCTTACCATTGCTATACTAAATCCAGTATTTCCGGATGTGGTTTCAATAATGGTATCTCCGGGTTTAAGAATTCCTTTCTTTTCGGCTTCTTCAATTATGTACAGTGCAATTCTATCTTTAGAAGATTGACCTGGATTAAAGCACTCTAATTTGGCAATATAGGTTCCGGGGAAATCAGCTACAATGGTATTGAGCTTGACTAGAGGCGTATTTCCTACAAGCTCTAAAACACTATCAAATATCATTTTATCTTTAATTATCAAATTATATATTTCTAGTTTAAATCTATTTCAAAACTACAATTTTTTTTAAAATTAATCTAAAATTGATTCTAGACCAAATAAAAACGCATACTCAGTAGCCACTTCTTTCAAGGCTTCAAAACGTCCAGAGGCCCCTCCATGACCCGCCTCCATATTTGTTTTTAGAAAAAGTTGTGAACGGTTATTTTTTTGACTCCTAAGTCGGGCTACCCATTTGGCAGGCTCCCAATACTGAACCTGGGAATCATGCAGTCCTGTAGTGACTAACATATTGGGGTATAATTGATCTGTTACATTGTCATAAGGAGAATACGACTTCATATAGTCATAAAAAGCTTTTTCGTTTGGATTTCCCCATTCATCATATTCGCCAGTAGTAAGCGGAATACTATCATCCAACATCGTAGTAACAACATCGACAAAAGGGACTTGAGCTACGACGCCATTGTATAATTCAGGAGCTAAATTAACGATAGCACCCATCAAAAGTCCTCCAGCGCTCCCTCCCATCGCATAATGATGTTTAGCAGATGTATACTTATTTTGAATTAAATATTTAGAGCAATCAATAAAATCAGTAAAGGTGTTTTTCTTCTTAAATAACTTCCCCTCTTCATACCATTGACGTCCCAAGTACTCCCCGCCCCTTATATGGGCGATCGCAAAGATAAATCCGCGATCCAAAAGACTTAACCTCACTGTAGAAAAATAGGGATCAATGGTAGAGCCATATGAACCATATGCATATAAAAGTAAGGACGTATCTTCAGATTTCTTGGTATCTATATGGCGTACCAATGAGATCGGGATGAGGGTCCCATCGGCAGCAGGAGCCCATACACGTTCAGATGTATAATTTTCTTTTTTAAATTTACCTCCTAATACGACTTGTTCTTTCTTAACAGTTTTGGTTTTGTTGACCATATCAAAGTCAATTACAGACGATGGCGTGGTAAGTGACTGATAGCCATAGCGCAAAACGGAGGTGTCAAAGTCAATGTTAGCTGTTGTATAGGCGGTATAAGTTTCGCTTTCAAAAGGAAGGGAATAGCTATCGGTTCCATCCCAGCGAGAAATTTTTATATGATTCAAACCATTTTCGCGTTCTGATATGACTAAGAAATCTCTAAAAATATCAATACCTTCTAGCAGCACAGATTCTCTGTGTGGAATAACATCAATCCAGTATTCTTTCTGGGTGGCTGTTTCTGATGTTTTTGAGAGTTTAAAGTTTTGAGCGCCATCGGCATTAGACACAATGTAAAAAGACGACTCAAAATGCGAAATCCCATACTCCAAGCCTCGTGTTCTTGCTTGAAATATTTTAAAATCACCATCTGGTGTATCCGCGTTTAAGATTTGATACTCTGTCGTTAAAGTACTAAAACTACCAATGACTAAATATTTTTTTGACTTTGTTTTATAGACACTGACTCCAAAAGTATCGTCTAACTCTTCATATATTAATTTATCTAATTTTGGGTCCGTATTTAGCAGGTGTTTGTATATCGCTTCTGACCTTAGAGTTGTTTCATCTTTTAGGGTATAGAACAAGGTTTTATTGTCATTCGCCCAAGTACTGCCTCCGGTAGTATTATATATTTCCTCTTCAAAAACCTTGTTTGTTTTAAGGTCTTTAATCTGTAGTTTGTACTGACGTCTACCCGTGGTATCGGTTGCATAAGAAACCATATTGTTGTTAGGGCTCACATTTAGACCAACCAATCTAAAATACGAATGATTTTTGGCCATTTCATTGCAATCAAATAACAACTCTTCACTAGCGTCGATGGATTCTTTTTTACGTATATAAATAGGGTAATCTTTGCCTTTTTTAAATTTAGTGATGTACCAGTAACCATTATACTTATAGGGAACTGAACTGTCATCTTCCTTAATCCTTGACTTCATTTCTTCAAACAAGGATTTCTGAAAATCTTTTGTATGTGCCGTGTGAGTATTGTAATAGTCATTTTCTTTATTTAGATAGTCTATTACTTCTGGATTTTCTCTATCATTTAGCCAATAAAACTCATCAACCCTCACATCATCATGGATTGTTAGATTTTTAGGTATTTGTTTTGCTAATGGTGCATTTGGTAATTCAGACATTGATTTTTGAGTCTTAGTTTCACAAGAAAAAAGTGAACTTATTAAAATTGAATAAAAAATATTTAGTTTCATAACAGTTCAGGTTTAGGGATATTCAATGAACTTACAAAAATAAATTAATAGTTTTGCATTAGTTGTGTTAATTTTAAATGCATCGCATCTGTATAGTCCAGGTGAGTGACCATTCTCAGTTTACCACCACCCATATCGCTTAAGAGAACATTATGAGATTTTAAATGGTTTAAAAACAGATCTTGAGCCCCCTTTGGATCTAAATTAAAGATGACAATGTTTGTTTCTACCGGTTCAACGCTAGCTACTACATCCAACTGTTGTAAGACGCCTTCAATCTCTTTAGCTTTTTGATGATCATCTTTGAGCCGATCGTATTGGCGATCCAATGCATAGGATGCCGCTGCTGCAAGCAAGCCAATTTGTCTCATGCCGCCGCCAAGCATTTTCCGTATTCTTAAAGCTTTATTCATTAAATCTTGGTTTCCTACCAAAACTGAACCTGCTGGGGCACCTAATCCCTTGCTTAAACAAACCGAAATAGTATCAAAAACGTTTCCGTATTGCAAGGGTGTTTCTGATTTTGCAATAAGCGCGTTCCACAAGCGAGCGCCATCCAAATGAAGCCCTAATTTATGGGAATCACAAACGGATTTAATTTTAATAATTTCTTTATAATCCCAACAAGCGCCTCCGCCTTTATTTGTCGTATTTTCTAATGTTACTAATGAGGTCAGTGGGCTGTGATAGAAGTCGGGTGGATTAATCGCAGCTTCAACTTGAGAAGCTGTCATCATACCTCTATGACCATCCACTAACTGACAAGAAACGCCGCTATTAAAAGACACCCCACCACCTTCGTAATTATAAACATGAGAATACTTATCGCATATCAATTGCTCACCGGGCTGTGTATGTAATTTAATTGCAGTTTGATTTGCCATAGTTCCAGAGGGAAAAAAAAGTGCTCTTGGTTTTCCAAACATAGCTGCTACTCGTGCTTCTAAAGCGTTTACTGAGGGGTCTTCAGCATATACATCATCTCCCAACTTAGCGGTCATCATCGCCTCCATCATTCCTTTAGACGGCTTTGTAACTGTATCGCTTCTTAAATCTATTTGCATGAATTTTATTTTGGATATAAAACTACATATTATTTTAATTCTATGCTATAAATTCTATTTTTGTAATTATAAATAAAAAAATGATAACACAAGATCACATAAAAGATCTTTTTGAGCGCCTTGGTGCGTTAAGGAGGTATCTTTGACTTAGATGCCAAACGCATCGAAATTCAAAATGAAGAAGAAAAAACTTTTTCTCCTGACTTTTGGAACGACTCAAAAGCAGCCGAGCTGCTCATGAAATCTTTAAGAGTTAATAAAAAATGGGTAAGCGATTTTGAAAAAGCGCAAACCTATGCCGAAGAACTCGAAATTTTATATGACTTTTTTAAAGAAGGAGAAACGACTGCCGAAGAAGTTGAAAAACAATTTGAACTTAGTGCAAACTTTTTAGAGGATATTGAATTTAGAAATATGCTTTCGGAAGATGGTGACGGCTTAAGTGCTGTTTTGCAAATTACAGCTGGCGCAGGAGGCACTGAAAGTTGTGATTGGGCCTATATGCTCATGCGCATGTATGTGATGTATGCAGAAAAAAACAACTTTAAAGTCAAAGAGTTAAACTTACAAGACGGAGACGTTGCTGGAATAAAAACAGTGACCATTCAAATTGAAGGCGATTTTGCTTTTGGATGGCTCAAAGGTGAAAATGGGGTGCATCGATTGGTCCGTATTTCTCCTTTTGATAGCAATGCAAAGCGACACACCAGTTTTGCCTCTGTATATGTGTACCCATTAGTAGATGATACGATTGAGATTGACATCAACCCTGCAGATATTGATATCACCACTGCACGTTCGAGCGGTGCTGGTGGACAAAACGTGAATAAAGTAGAAACCAAAGTGCAATTAACTCATAAACCTTCAGGGATTCAAATTTCATGCTCCGAAACACGTTCACAACACGACAACCGTTCAAGAGCAATGCAAATGCTAAAGTCTCAGCTTTATGAAATTGAACTCAAAAAACAATTGGCGCAGCGAGAGGATATTGAAGCAGGGAAAATGAAAATTGAATGGGGCAGTCAGATTAGAAACTACGTCATGCACCCCTACAAACTTGTAAAAGATGTCCGAACAGCCGAAGAAACTGGAAATGTAGATAATGTAATGAACGGAGAAATTACTCCGTTTTTAAAAGCCTATTTAATGGCTACGGGGCAAAAAAAGAAATCTAATAATTCATTATGATAAAAATTTACCATAACAATCGCTGTCGTAAATCGCGCGAAGGAGTACAAACACTGAAAGAATTAGGGAAAGAATTTGAGATTATCGATTACATATCAAACCCCTTAAGTGAAAATGAACTTATAGAGTTAATAGAAATATTAAATATCGCTCCAGAAAATCTCATTCGCAAAAATGAAGCTATCTGGAAATCCAACTATAAAGGAAAAAACGTATCGGACCAAGCCCTTATCCAAGCCATGGCAACTCATCCAAAACTTATTGAAAGACCTATTGTTACATTCCATGACAAAGGCGTAATTGGACGACCAAATGAGCGCATCTTAAGCTTATTTATTTAACACAACTTTAACCGAAGCGTGGGTGACTACAGGCTACTTTTGCAAAAAAAATAGTTAACTTTTATGAGTAAAAACGTATTGATTTTACTGGCTTTTGTTGTATTCTGTGCCTCTACAACGGCTCAAAATGAGACAGATTTTATTACTGTTTCAGGCAAAATAATTGAAGCCGAAACTAACCAACCGTTAGAATATGCAACTATTTCTTTTTTTAGCAAGGCTGAAAACAAAATAATCGGAGGCGGCATTACAGATCTTCAAGGAGAATTTAAGATTAAAACAACTCCAGGGGCATATGATATTTATATTGAATATTTCTCATTTATGGGCATTACTAAATTAAACATCAACCTGAACCAAGACACCAACTTTGGAAGCTTAAAAATGAAAGCTGATTTACAAGCTTTAGATGCAGTTGATATCATTGCAGAAAAAACAACCGTTGAAATTAAATTAGATAAAAAAATATATAATGTTGGCAAAGACCTCACCGTTAGAGGCGGCAGTGTGAGTGATGTTTTAGATAACGTCCCGTCTGTCTCAGTGGATATTGAAGGAAATGTAGCATTAAGGGGCAATGAAAATGTTAGGATTTTAATAAACGGAAAACCATCCGGTTTGGTAGGATTAAACTCCACAGATGCTTTACGACAATTACCTGCTGATGCCATTGAAAAGGTTGAAATTATTACTTCTCCCTCAGCCAGATATGATGCAGAAGGAACGGCAGGGATTTTAAATATTATATTGAGACGAAGTAAAATTCTTGGACTCAATGGAGCGATTATAATCAATACTGGTTACCCAGATCAATTAGGCGCCTCTGGTAATATTAATTACCGTACAGGAAATGTGAATATTTTTAATAATTCCGGATATTCATACGTCAAAAACCCCGGAAGTTCTGGTGTTGAATCTGAATTTTTTAATACTGAATACGATGAGAATGGAATTCTTGTTCAAGATTTACCAAATACCTTTCGAAATGAATACCGCACGTTTGAGCGCCTTAGAAATGGTTTTAATAGCAATACAGGAATCGAATGGTATATTGACCCTACAACCTCGCTAACTACTGCTTTTTTAGTAAGAAAAAGTGATAATAGTAACGAAAGCTTTAACAGAGCTCAAACTCTTGATTTAACAGGAGCTGTTATTAGTGAGTCTGTACGTTATGACCCAGAAACAGAAACGGATCAAACTAAGCAATTTTCGATTAATTTTGACAAACAGTTTCATGGAAATAGCGAACACCGCCTCACATTTGATTTTCAAGTTGAAAACAGCTCCGAAGATGAAGGCTCCATTATTTATAACGACGGAATAGCAGCTGAGCGTGTGCGCACTATTGAAGAACAAAACAGAATTTTAATACAGTCCGACTTTACGCTGCCTATTAGCGAAAACACACGCTTTGAAATTGGATATAATGGCCGGTTTAGCTCCAATAACACAGACTTCAGCTTAGAGTTTTTAGAGGAAAATGCCTTTGTTTTAGATACAGATGTTAGTAATAATTTGAATTACAAAGAAGACGTTAATGCCATATATACTCAGTATGGTAGTAAATTAAAAGATACATTTTCATTTTTACTCGGTCTTAGAATGGAAGCAACAGACGTCACAATCAAACAGCTTAGTTCAAATGACTATTCTAACTCTAACTACATAGGGTTGTTTCCTACCATTAATTTAGGTTATGAATTTTCAGAAACGCAAAACTTAACTATCGGCTATAGCCGTCGTATCAGTCGACCCAGATCTCGCTATCTAAATCCATTTCCATCAAGGAGTAGCGCTGCCAACATATTTCAGGGAAACCCAAACATCACTCCTAGCTACTCAAATGGAGTTGACGTTGGGTATCTAAATACCTTTGATAAAGTAACACTAAACACTTCGTTTTACTACAACCATGCAACTGATGTATTTACCTACGTTAGCGAAGACACTGGTGAGGAAGTTGTCATTAATGGAGAAAGTGTTCCCGTGATTAGAAGAGGCCCTATTAACTTAGCCGAAGATGATCGGCTTGGCTTTGAATTCACACTAACATATCGTCCGTTAGAAAAATGGAATATGAATGCTAATTTCAATTTATATCGCTCTGCTATTAAAGGAAATTATAATGGATTAAGTTATGATTCTGAAAACCTAGGATGGTTTGTTAGACTCAATAACAAATATACACTCCCTGGAAATATTGAATGGCAAACACGTTTAAGTTACACAGGTCCAAGGGTTGATGCAGTAAATAGAAGAGAAGGCATATTTTCTTCAAATATGGCATTTAGTAAAGATCTATATAACGAAAAAGCATCTATTTCAATAAATATAAATGACTTATTAAATACACAGCGTAGAAACTTAGAATCTACTACTCCAACATTTTATAGCAACGGGTACTACCGGTGGCGAGTACGCTCCATTAGTCTATCGTTTACATACCGTTTTAATCAACGCAAAAAACGACCCCAACAAGGCAAATATGGCAGTAATTTTAGCAGATAGCATAAAAAAAAACCAAAACAATTATGTTTTGGTTTTTTTAATATCTAAATAGTGATTGGTTAATCCTGTTTTGATTTAGCTTTACGAGCCGCTAACTTTTCTTTAAAATGTTCGATTGCTAATCCAAAGATCCAATAAGGAATTGCAAAGGTCAATAAAAATATCATTAACCAAAACCCTAAGGTTAAAATTGACAAAAACGCTAAAAATCCTAAATACTGATCAAAATCAAACATACTATATCCTTTTATTTACTCTGCAAATATAGTATAAGAAAAATAGTTTTACAACATAAAAATATACATTTATCAACAGCTTAGTAACAGCATGGATTTAAAGTGAAAAAATTGTAAATTTGTAATCAAAATATGATGTTATGAAGTATAGAATAGAAAAAGACACGATGGGAGATGTGAATGTCCCTGCAGATAAATTATGGGGCGCTCAAACAGAACGGTCTCGAAATAATTTTAAAATTGGAAACCTAGCTTCAATGCCTATAGATATCATATATGGATTTGCATACTTAAAAAAAGCGGCCGCATTTACAAACTGTCAACTTGGAGTTCTTTCTACAGAAAAAAGAGACTTAATCGCGCAAGTGTGTGATGAAATTTTAACAGGTGAACACGATGAGCAATTTCCATTAGTTATTTGGCAAACAGGCTCAGGAACACAAAGTAATATGAATGTTAATGAAGTCATTGCTAACCGGGCTCACCAACTGGCGGGAAAAACTATTGGAGAAGGTGAAAAAACAATTCAACCCAATGATGACGTCAATAAATCACAATCTTCAAACGATACCTTCCCTACTGGGATGCATATTGCAGCCTATAAAAAAGTGGTAGAAACCACCATACCCGGCATTCAAAAATTACGAGACACGCTTCAAGCAAAATCTGAAAAATTTAAATCCGTTGTAAAAATTGGACGTACGCACCTCATGGATGCAACTCCTTTGACCTTAGGGCAAGAATTTTCTGGTTATGTTTCACAATTAGATCATGGATTGAAAGCCCTCAAAAACACACTAGAACACTTAAGCGAGGTAGCATTGGGAGGCACCGCTGTTGGAACGGGTTTAAATACGCCTGATGGCTACTCAGAACTTGTAGCAGACTATATTGCAAAATTCACTGAGCTACCATTTATTACAGCCCCTAATAAATTTGAAGCACTTGCCGCACATGATGCAATTGTTGGAAGTCATGGGGCACTAAAACAACTAGCTGTATCCTTGAACAAGATTGCTAATGACGTTAGAATGATGGCTTCTGGCCCGCGTTCAGGAATTGGTGAAATTACCATCCCAGCTAACGAGCCAGGAAGTTCTATCATGCCTGGAAAAGTAAACCCCACTCAATGCGAAGCACTCACCATGGTATGTGCACAAGTTATGGGTAATGATGTTGCTATTTCTGTAGGCGGTACCCAAGGGCATTATGAACTAAACGTGTTTAAGCCAATGATGGCTGCTAACTTTTTACAATCAGCTCAACTCCTTGGCGAGGCCGCTGTTAGTTTTGAAAAACACTGTGCCTCGGGAATTGAACCTAATCACGATGTTATTGAGAAATTATTAAATAACTCACTAATGCTAATTACAGCCTTAAATACTAAAATTGGGTATTACAAAGCTGCAGAGATTGCAAATACAGCTCATAAAAATGGTACAACTCTAAAAGTAGAAGCTATTAACCTTGGCTATGTAACGGCCGAAAATTACGATGCTTGGGTAAAACCCGAAAACATGGTAGGGAACTTAAAAAAATAGCATGAGTACACTTTTTATCCATATTAAAGAATTACTTCAAACACGAGAAAAATCGGAGTTGAAAGTCGTGGGTAAATCGATGTCAGAATTACCACACATTAAAAATGCATTTTTAAGAATTAAAGGCGACATTATTCACAGTTATGGCTCAATGAATGATTTAGTCATTGAAGACTCTGACAAGGTCATTGATGTTACTGGAAAAATCATACTTCCCACATGGTGCGACAGCCATTCTCATGTGGTATATGCCGGAGATCGTTCTCAAGAATTTGTAGATCGAATTAATGGATTGTCTTACGAAGCTATTGCTGCAAAAGGAGGTGGCATTTTAAACTCTGCTCAAACCCTACAAAACACAAGTGAAAGTGCACTTTACCAACAATCCATCAAACGCGTAAACGAATTAATAAAACTTGGTACAGGCGCTTTAGAAATAAAATCTGGATACGGATTAAGTACCGAGGCAGAGCTAAAAATGCTTAGAGTTATCAAACAAATAAAAGAAAAATCAGCCATAAAAATCAAAGCTACTTTTCTAGGAGCACATGCAGTTCCCAAAAAATATTCAGATAACAAAAAGGAATATATTGACTTAATTATTAATCATATGTTGCCTGAGATACACAAAGAGCAATTAGCAGATTTTGTAGATGTGTTTTGTGAAAAAGGATATTTTTCTTTAAAAGACACCGCACACGTTTTAAATGCGGCAGCTAAGTATGATCTAGTTCCTAAAATTCATGTCAATCAATTTAATGCCTTTGGTGGAGTGGCCTTAGGGGTTAAGCACAAGGCCTTATCTGTAGATCACTTAGAAGTTCTTAATAATGAAGATATAGAGGCGTTAAAAAATACTATCACAATGCCTGTGGCATTACCTGGGTGTTCATTTTTCTTAGGCATTCCGTATACGCCAGCAAGATCCCTAATAGATTCTGGCCTCCCAGTAGCACTTGCCACTGACTTTAATCCAGGGTCTGCGCCAAGCGGGAATATGAACTTTATTGTAAGCCTTGCGTGTATTAAAATGAAAATGAGTCCAGAAGAAGCTATTAACGCAGCTACCATTAATGGAGCATATGCAATGAATGCTTCTAAAGACTATGGGAGCATATCAATAGGAAAAAAAGCAAGCATCATTATTACTAAGGAGTTAACTTCTTACCGTCAAATTCCTTATCATTTCGGAAATAACCCCATCTATAAAGTGATGATCAACGGAGTGTTTGTAGAATAATTAATCTCTATTTTAGAGTAAATGTAGAGGAAGACAGTAGTTCGCTCTGGTTAAAAACATTAACAGTATACAGGCCCTTTTGAAAATCAAGCTCTTCAGCTGATACAAAATCACAAACATCTAGACTTAGATTATTGTAAGTAAAAGAGTTAACATAACTGTATTTTAACACTTCATCACCAAATTTGACTGAGGAATTAGACCCGATCACGTTAAGGCTTGGGTCAATAACCTGAACATAATAGCTCTTCTCTCCTGGTTCTGTTAATGGGTTTGAAGGGACAGAGTAGCAAATTCTTAAGTTATCAACTCTCCATGCGCGCGTGGTTGGGACCAACCTACCTGATCTTTTTTGAATGACACCAAAGCCTTCAAGGCGTTCAATTGATAATTTTTTAGCAACATCTACAGACTGAGATAACTTAACATTATCTTCTGTTAAATTAGCATTGGTCGTCAACTGGGTTGTTAGTTGTACTTGTGTACTATCTAAGGACGTTTCAAGTTGTAAGTTTTCAAGTTTTAAAACAGCATTTTCATTTAACAAAACTTCCATTTCTGATTCTAATTCAAAATATTTTTTCTTGTACCTCATAAGAGATGAGATGCTTGCTTCTGACGTTTCTAACTCTTTTTTAAGCACCTCTAAACGCGCTAAAGCCTCCTCTAATCTAGAGTTTACGACTTTATTGTCAGAAATAGCTTCTGCATATAAAGACGTTATTTCATCTAGGTTATTCATGACTTCCGTTTTTTCTGTTTCAAGTTGGAGTTGAGTGGCTGCACTCTCTTGACGCAATTGGAATGTAAAAAACAAAGTGCCAACTAATAATAATATTAAAATAATAACAGCTGTTTTTGAGCTTTTACTTGAAGAAGAAGAATTCATTTCGGTATGAGATTATGATTTAAAAATGAGCTACAAATACAATAAAAAAATTGTAAATTTATTGCATTACAAATGTATTATAAAAAAATGAAGAATCTTCAAATTATTAACTCCAAAACACTAGAGAGAGTCACAAAAAAAAGAACAGGAGAAAAAAAGCTTCATCAGGATGTTCAGTATCTTAAAAATTCAAAGGACTTACTAGAAAGAATTGCTGACCCTCAAATAGAATTTGTTCTTTTTGGAATTAAAGAAGATATTGGAGTCCTAGCAAATCATGGGCAACCTGGCGCTAGAAATACATGGGATCATGTCATAAAATCCTTCTTAAACATACAAAGTAATGAATATACTAATGCGTCTACTATTTTAATCTTAGGACATTTAGATTTTACATATTTATATGAGACTCATTCATTAACAAATTCAGAAAAGTCCTTAAAAAGCCATCGAAAGCATGTAGAACTAATTGATCAAAATGTCAATCAGCTTGTATACTCTATTATAAAAGCTGGCAAAATCCCTATTGTAATTGGGGGTGGGCACAATAATGCTTATGGAATTATTAAAGGGTGTGCATTAGGACTAAAGACCAAAGTTAATTCCGTTAATTTCGATGCCCATACTGATTTAAGATCATTAGAAGGTCGCCACAGTGGAAATGGGTTTCGCTATGCAATAGAAGAGGGGTTTTTAGGCCGCTATTTTATTTTTGGGTTGCATGAAAACTACATCTCCAATAAAATATTAAAATACATTAGTACCTCCAAATCCAAAATAAAATTTATATCGTTCGAAGATTTAATAGTTCGTAAAAGAACAAGTCTAAAAAAGGCTTCAAAAAATGCTCTAAAATTTGTTTCAAAATCAAACTTTGGAATTGAAATTGATTGTGATGCTATTGAAAATATTCCCAGCAGCGCTCAAACCCCTAGTGGATTTTCTGTTAATCAAACGCGGCAATTCATTCATTACTTTGGAAAACATGAAAAGGCTACCTATCTTCATATTTGCGAAGCTGCTACTGTAAAAGACATACAGTCTAATGAACAAATTGGAAAACTTATTAGCTATTTAATCACCGATTTTGTAGGCGCTAAAAAAACTTAATTTAATGTCCTTTTTTAAATCCGTAAAATAATTGACCAAAAAAACTAGAAGGCATTTGATGGTCATCCTCATATCCTAACACTATATCTTTATCAGGGATTGGAACATAATTGGTCTTAAAAATATAATCCCAAATACTTAAACTTATTGCGAAGTTAACGCCTACATTGAAATTAGCTGGCAATCCCTTGGCGTGGTGATATAAATGCATAATAGGGTTATTGAAAATATATTTAAAAGGTCCGTAATCGAGTTTAATATTTGAATGGTTAAGATGTCCTATTGAAATGGTCATGAAATGTACTATAAATGCTTGCTCTGGCTGAAACCCGCCCATTAGCATTAATGCTATGACTTTTAAAGGTTTATAAGCAATATTTTCCATCCAATGATAACGAAGATGGGCCGCAAAACCCATTTCTTTTACAGAATGATGTACTTTGTGAAACTTCCATAAAAATGAAAAACGATGCATTAATATATGTGTTACCCATTGCACAAAATCAAGAACAACAAAAAACAGTAACAACTGAACTAAGGGCGACAGGGTTGATAAATCTATGACAGCTATTGAACTGGCGGAGATTTGAAATTCTTCGACAGCAACTTTAGTTACTATTTTATATAAACCGCTTATTAAAATGCTAAAGACAAAAAAATTGAAAAACATATAAAACCCATCAAGAAAAAAGTCTTTTCTAAAAACTGCTTGTTGTTTACGCCATGGAAATAGTGTTTCAAGACCCCAAACAATTAATGAAATAACGATAAGCCCCCAGAAATAATTACGTGTCCAAGGCACGTCAAAACAAATAGATCTCCAGGTCCAATCTAGTGTACCCAACAAAGCGCTAAAAAATAAGTCTAAATATTCCATTTAATAATCTAAAAGATCTTTTAATTCTTTTTCAAAAGTTCGCTTTGCAAGATACTGTTGTTCTAGTGCACTTGCAAACGGTATCGGTGTTTCTATACTTGCCACTCTTTTTACAGGGGCATCTAAAAACTCAAAGGCCTCTTCCATTAATTGGGATGAAATATCTGAAGAAATACTGCCAAACAACGAATCCTCTTGTAAAATAATGGCTCTACTTGTTTTTTTAACAGAAGCTAACACAGACTCAAAATCAAGGGGCTGTAAGCATCTCAAGTCAATTAAATCTGCTGAAATATGTGGATTATTTTCTAGCGTTTCAAGCGCCCAATGAACTGCGGCACCATAAGTTATTATAGTAACATCTGAGCCTTTCTTAATCAAAGAAGCAACTCCAAGCGGCAACGTAAAATAATCAACAGGCACCTCTTGCCTTATGCTTCTGTATAAAGCTTTATGCTCAAAAAACAATACCGGATTTGGGTCGTTTATTGCTGTGGCCAATAGGCCTTTTGCATCGTATGGAAATGCTGGATATACCACTTTTAAACCCGGCGTTTTTGTAAACCAAGCTTCATTTGTTTGCGAATGAAAAGGGCCTGCAGCAACCCCAGCCCCACAAGGCATACGAATCACAACGTCTGCAGCTTGTCCCCATCGGTAATGAGATTTGGCTAAATAATTAACTACTGGATTGAAACCTGAAGAAACAAAATCAGCAAATTGCATTTCTACAACTGATTTTATCCCTGTAATGGACAAGCCCATAGCAGCCTCAACAATCGCAGATTCGCAAATAGGTGTGTTTCTAACACGACTTTTCCCAAACTGTTCAACAAAGTTTTCAGTAACCTTAAAAACCCCGCCGTATTCTGCAATATCCTGCCCCATAATAACTAAGTCAGAATGCACCTCCATAGACTGCTTCAAGCCTACAGAAATGGCATCAACAAAACGTATCCGCTCCATTTCTGAAGACGGCTCAGTCGCTGAAACTGCATAGTCAAAAGGATTAAAAACGTCTGATAATTCGGTTTCTAAATCTGGAATAATTGCAGGCTCTTCAAAAGCTAGTTGTAATCCCTTTTTGATTTCTTCTGTAAAGGAAATTTTAAACTCTTCTATTTCTTTAACTGAAATTTCTTTTTCATCTAGCAGATAATCTTCAAAATTTGACAGTGGGTCTTTTTCAGCCCACGCATCTAATAACTCTTGTGATACATATTTAGTACCACTCGCCTCTTCATGACCACGCATTCTAAAGGTTTGAAACTCTATCAATACTGGACGTGGATTTTTACGTACACTTTTTGCAATGGCATTAACTTTAGAAAATACCTCCAAAATATTATTTCCTTCAATCACATGTGATTCCATACCATAACCAACTCCACGATCGGCAATAGATTCACAATTATACTGTTCACTAGATGGGGTCGAAAGCCCGTATCCATTATTTTCTACACAAAATAAGACGGGTAAACTCCAAACAGAAGCCACATTAAGTGCTTCATGAAAATCGCCTTCACTAGTACCTCCGTCTCCTGAAAATACGGCTGTAATTTTAGATTCATTTTTTAAAACATGAGATAATGCAATCCCGTCAGCAACCCCCAATTGTGGTCCTAAATGGGAAATCATTCCTATAATTTTGTAGTCTTGTGTTCCGAAGTGAAAGGAGCGATCTCGCCCTTTAGTAAAGCCATTGGCCTTTCCTTGCCACTGAGAAAACAAACGATATAATGGTATTTCTCGGGTGGTAAAAACACCTAAATTTCGGTGCATGGGTAAAATATACTCATCTGCTTTTAGTGCGAGGGTAACCCCCACTGAAATGGCTTCTTGACCGATGCCTGAAAACCATTTGGAAATTTTACCTTGTCTTAATAAAATCAACATTTTTTGTTCAATAAGCCTAGATTTAAGCATATTAAAATACAATGATTTTCTGGTGTTGCGACGAACGTCTTTAGGGTCGTATTGGAAAGTAGGTTTCAAATGTCTTTAGTTTGTTACTCAAATGTAGGAAAATAATTGATAGAAAAGTTTAACTTCAAAAAATGTCTTTTATAAATCTTTTGATTTCTTATCTTTGTTAGTAACATGATTAATAAAAAGCTATGAATAAAATTCCAAGTGTTAATCTTTTAGATTTTTTATCTAACAATCCAGAAGATAAAAAAAAGTTTGTCGATCAAATTGGAAAGGCTTATGAAACGATTGGTTTTGTAGCTTTAAAAGGACATTTTTTAGATGATGCCCTAGTCGATAATTTATACTGTGAAGTTAAAAAGTTTTTTGAGTTAACTACAGAACAGAAACAAAACTATGAAGTTCCTGGAATTGGTGGTCAACGGGGATATGTATCATTTGGAAAGGAAAGTGCCAAAGGCAAAAAAGAAGGAGATTTGAAAGAGTTTTGGCATTTTGGGCAGTATGTAGAAAATAATCCGCAACTAGAAAAAGAGTATCCTAAAAACATTGAAGTAAAAGAACTAACTGAGTTTAATTCCGTTGGAAAACAAACATATCGAATGCTTGAAAAAACAGCTAAATATGTTTTAAGAGCTTTGGCTATTTATTTAAGCTTAGATGAGTATTATTTCGATAACTATATTCACAACGGAAATAGTATTCTAAGACCCATTCATTATCCACCAATTAAAGAAGCGCCTAAAAATGCAGAACGCGCTGCAGCACATGGCGACATTAATTTAATTACCTTATTAATGGGAGCGCAAGGAAAAGGCTTACAGGTACAAAACCATGAAGGTGAATGGATTGATGCTATTGCCGACCCTGATGAACTTATGATAAATGTGGGAGATATGCTGTCTCGACACACCAACAATAAATTAAAATCAACTATTCATCGAGTGGTTAATCCACCACCAGAAAAGTGGGGAACTTCACGTTATTCAATTCCATTTTTCATGCACCCTATTAGTGCCATGGATTTAGACGTTTTGGACAACTGTATTGATGATGAAAACCCAAAACAATTTGAGGATATTACTGCTGGTGACTACTTAAACCAACGAATCAAAGAACTTGGACTAAGCAAAAAATAATGGATTTAAAAGATCAACTAAAAAACCTATTCCCTGAGCATACTGAGACCCCTGAAGCTGCTGTAGAAGAAACATACACTTCCATTTGGATGCAAGACGCTCCTATTATTTGTAAATATGAAAAACGAAAAGGGAAACCAATTACTATTATTGAAGGCTACACTGGGGCTGATAAAGATTTCAAAGCATTGGCAAAAGACCTTAAAAAAAAATTAAGTGTAGGTGGTAGTTTCAAAAATGACACTATTATTATTCAAGGTGATTACCGTGATAAAATTATGAGCTTTCTAAAAGAACTCGGGTTTAATGTCAAACGAGTTGGTGGTTAAGCAAAACACAAAAACATGTCTATAAAAAAATCTGAACTTATCCTAAATCCTGATGGCAGTATTTACCATCTTCATCTAAAACCCTCAGATATTTCGGATACAATTATTTTTGTTGGAGACCAAGATCGTGTCAGTGAAGTTACAAAGCATTTTGATTCTATTGAATTTGAAACTCAAAGTAGAGAGTTTAAAACACAAACAGGAACATATAAAGGCAAACGA